>OOCM01000048.1_pt1 | contig 121832 bp, 85 predicted proteins | sample 1671111 | NCBI WGS metagenome assembly OOCM01 (sample SAMN06348123, study PRJEB24527) | human gut metagenome | biome: human gut; feature: ankylosing spondylitis patient; material: feces | host: Homo sapiens | place: China | collected 2015-10 | reverse complement strand
CTTTTTTTAATTCCTCAAAGGTTGTATGCGTGTAAACACTGGTAGACGCTAAACTGCTATGACCTAATAAATCTTTCACAGCGTTCAGCTCGGCTCCGTTGTTTAACATACTCGTTGCAAATGAATGTCGTAACACGTGTGGACTTCGTTTCGCCAGCATGGGTATCTCCGACAATTGCTTTTTTACTATATTATAAACAATCCCCGTCGACAACTGGTTCCCATTCTTTCGAACGAAAAACCATTCACCGGCTGCTTCAACCTCACGATCACGGACTTCCGTGTATGCAAGCATTAAGTTTTTTAAACCCTCCGCAAAAGGAATCAACCGCTGCTTGTTCCGCTTTCCGGTAACCTTGACCTGCATCGCCTCATAATCCACATCCACGTTTCGTATGCCGATTAACTCAGAGCGGCGCATCCCGGTATCGTATAGCATCTCAATGACCAACCGATTCCTCACACCTTCAAAATCCTCATCAAATCCGTCCCCGTCCAACAACGCCTCCAACTCGCTATCCTTAATAAAATAAGGTAAGGGTTTCTTCGTTTTCGGACCGCTCACCAATCTCAACGGATTCGCGGAGACAATCCCCCGTTTCATGAGAAACTTAAAAAAAGATTTCAAAGAACTTAATTTCCGGTTTACCGATACGGGAGAAAGCTTCTCGTCCATCAAACTGACGATCCAGCTTCTCACGAAATCCGAGTCGATTTCCCCGGGGTCGAATACACCTTCTCGATGCTCTCTTACATACCTCTGGAATTGGTCCAAATCTTTCGAATAGGCACCAATCGTATAATTGGAATAGTTCCGCTCATACCGGAGATAGTTTAGAAAGTCATCGATCAGCATATTCTCGTTGCATCAACATTCATGCAACGAAAATAGGAATAAGAATTCAATAAAACAAGCCCGGAAGCTATAATTATTCTTCTACTTGTTGCAAATGCTGTACGTAGATAGCACGCATAGTCTGCTTTCTCTTCGTAACAGACGGTTTCTCGAAAGCCTGACGGCCTCTCAATTCCTTGACTACACCTGTTTTCTCGAACTTTCTCTTGAATTTCTTAAGCGCCTTCTCGATGTTTTCGCCTTCTTTTAATGGAACTACGATCATAATTTAAATTGTTATATTGTTTAATTATTTATATCCTCAAATTGAGCGGCAAAATTACTGATTGTTTCGGGATTAGCAAAACTTTCAGCGATTATTTTTATAAAAGATGCCTTTCTCCGTAATTATAGCCGTGATTAGCTCGTGGGGAGTAATGTCGAAGGCGGGGTTGTAGACTTTTACGTCTTTCGGGGCCATACGCCTTGAATACCACATCTCGGTGACCTCATCGGGGTTACGTTCCTCTATTACAATGGAATCGCCGTCCGGGCACGAGCTATCGATGGTGGATGTCGGGCCTAATACATAGAAGGGGATCTTGTAATGCCGGGCCAAGATAGCCACTCCGGACGTGCCGATCTTATTCGCCACGTCGCCATTGGCGGCTACACGGTCGCAACCTACGATCACGGCTTGCACCCAGCCTTTCCGCATGACGATAGAGGCCATATTATCGCAAATCAGCGTCACGTCCACGCCGGCCCTGCTTAGCTCATAGGCCGTGAGCCGGGCGCCTTGCAACAAAGGACGGGTCTCGTCAGCGAAGACCTTGAAACCATAGCCTCTCTCCTGCCCCAGATAAATCGGCGCCAAGGCGGTGCCATACTCCGAGACCGCCAGATGTCCGGCGTTGCAATGCGTAAGGATTCCCATCCCGGGACGGAGTAGCTCCAGACAGTTCTCGCCGATCTGCCGGCAAGCGGCGGCGTCTTCCTCCCGGATCGCGATCGCTTCCTTATATAATAGCTCTTTCCATTCCGGGACAGACAAGGTTGGATGAGCGACCAATACCCGCTCCATCCGGTTCAGCGCCGCCACCAGATTCACCGCCGTCGGACGGGAACCGGCCAGATACTCCTTGATCTTCCGAAACTCATTCACGAAAACGGATTTCTCCGCCGTATCGATCCGACGGGCGCAGACATAGATACCATAAGCGGCCGCTACCCCGATAGCAGGTGCTCCACGTACCTTTAATTTATAGATAGCGTCCCATATCTCCTCGGCAGTGGTAAGGGTCAGATACGCTTCCTTACCCGGCAGCAGAGTTTGGTCCAAAATGATCACACCATCCGCTTGCTCGTTGAAACGCACGGTCTTTAAATCAGATAGAGTTTGTATCATTCGATATGAATATATTAATAGTTCACGGGACCCAGCGTAGCTTCTATCGCCACCCCTGCGGCGGTAACCGCTATCGCTCCTACGACAAGGCCTGCCGTAGCTCCATGAGTCTCTTTCACGTAAAAGAAATCGCCGGATTGCTGCTGTCCCTCATCGAAATACTGGGGAGCCACGTCGCCGACCTTGATCAATTTCGCCAGATAGAAGTTCCGCTCAAAAGAGGAATGCTTCAAGGGCTTCCCATTGGTCCCTCCGGCGAACAACGTCAGGTAGCTACGGAATCTCAGCGGAGAATCTTCCTCCGTAAAATCCTTCACTCGGATATTTACGGTGGTGTTTGCTTTCGTTGTCATTTGCTCCTTTACATACTCTTCCTTCGGGATCTCGTTAAACGGGAAGTTGGCTAATTGCAAAGGCGTATTGACTAATTTGGAATGCGGCGGGATAAACTCAACGCCCTTCGGCAAACTCACATCACCGGAGAAGGAACCTTCCGAGTAGCTCCACCCGCTGCTGCTCCTATCGCTCCAATGAAAGGAGCTACCGGATGCCACGCTAGAGCTCTCGCCTCTCACCGAGGCCACTTTCGGATCGTAGGTGGTAGCCACGTCATCGATAATCAGCGCCGACCGCCCCCAATCCACATACAAGGGTTCATCCAATTTATTATAAATGGTAATAGTAACCGGGGCGTTCTCTCCCCAGAAACGATAAGAGATACGTACCGTATCGTTTTCCTGCACAAAATCACCTCTCTCATTCTTCTCCCCGACGGGGTCATTCGAGTTCAACATCGAATAATAATAAGAAGAACATGCGCTCAAACCGAGAAGCAGAGCCGCAAAGACAAAAAGATAAAGCAGATTCCTCATGGCACTTCTTATTTGTTTCTACAAAGTTAGCAAATTATTCCTTGATATCTATTGGGTGCCTTATCTTTAACTTGATTTAAAGGGATCGGTTCACAAGGTTGTGGACCACAAGGCTGTGAGCCCATACACGTTTATCATAACCTTTAGCTCTTTTATCCGGAATCCTTACCCTTTTCTCTTTTATATATTGTACCTTTGAAGCTGAAGTATTCATCATCTACCATCCGTTGGACAATCATCCAACAGATGGTAGATGATCGTCCAACAGTTGGTGCATGATCATGCAACAGCTGTTGAAAGATGAATTCTTCTTGAAGAAACCGCTAAGCTCGCCTATAGAAACGAGTAAGCGATCTAGAAGAATCGGACAAAAGATCTATAACCATTTAAACACAGCACAGATGTCAGCAAATTACAAGTTAGTCAGAAATCCCAACCCGAATCCAGAGGAATCCGGGAAGTCATTACCCCTACATCCTCGTTTGGTCTCTTGCGGGACGATACATACGGGTGAGTTCATCAATAGAGCGAAGTCCCGGTCTTCTTTCTCTCCCGCGGATATGAAAGGGATCTTGCAGCTTTTCCAAGACATGATGGTGGACTTCCTCATGTACGGTTATAACGTGGAGCTAGAGGGGATCGGTACTTTCAGCGTCTCACTGAAAAGCCGGCCCGTCATGGAAAAGAATGAGATCCGGGCGGAATCCATCCATTTCAAGGACGTGAAGTTCAGATCGTCCAAGGAACTAAGAGACCGACTGAAGACCATGCCGGTGTTTCGTGACGAGTACACGGTTAGCGATCCCGCGTATCCCTCCGCCAAGGAATGCGAGCAAGAGGTATTCCGTTATCTGGAGACGAACCCTTTTATCCACCAGAAGAAGTATATGTCGCTCTGCGGATGCTCCAGAAGTAAGGCTTCCCTCGACTTGCGGCGGCTGGTAGAGGAAGGGAAACTGCGGTGGGAAAAGCTAGGCACTTCCCATCTATATTATAAGGTAGAAGAGCCGGTTTCCGGCGAGACAAATCCAAAATAATTCATTAACTTTGCGAGTATTAATGTTGACTAAAATAAAATGCGATGAAAACAAACATTCCTGAACGTATCGCCGCCCTACGGGAGGCTATGAGACAACAGAAGGTTGACGCTTACATCATACCCAGTTCCGACCCGCATCTAAGCGAGTATCCGGCCGATCGCTGGAAATCGAGAGAATGGATATCCGGCTTCACCGGCTCGGCGGGAACGATCGTGGTCACCGCGGACAAGGCGGGCTTATGGACCGATTCCCGGTATTTCCTGCAAGCGGCCAGCCAGCTGGAAGGTTCCGGTATCGAACTCTATAAGTTGGCTCTTCCGGAGACACCGTCTATCACGGAATTCCTCTTGCATGAGTTACACGCCGGACAGGCCGTAGGGCTGGACGGGCAAACCTATAGCGCCGCCGAAGCGAGTGCCTTGGCAAATAAACTAAGCCGTAAAGAAATCAAGCTGGATACCTCGGCCGACCTGATCGGGGGTATCTGGAAGGACCGTCCCGCCGTTCCCGGAAACCCGATATTCGAGATGCCGGAAGCATTAAGCGGAGCCTCCGTGCACGAGAAACTAGACCTAATCAATAACCAGTTGCGGAGCGAGGGCGCCGATTGCTTGATCCTCGCCGCCTTGGACGAGATCGCGTGGACATTCAATATCCGGGGTACGGACGTGACCTATAACCCGGTCGTAGTCAGCTACGCCTTCGTATCGGAGGATGAGAGCGTGCTTTTCATCAAGCCGGAGAAGCTGACCGCCGAGATCACCGAGCATTTGAAGAAAGAAGGGGTTACGCTGGCCGAATACTCCATGATCCAGAGATATCTGTCCCGCCTACCGGAAAACAGCCGGGTATTCGTGGATATGAACAAGACGAACGTCTCCTTATACGACGCGATCCCGGGAAACTGTACGATCGTGGAAGGGATCTCTCCCGCCAACCACTTGAAGAGTATCAAAAACGAGACCGAGATCAAGGGCTTCCAAAACGCCGTGGTAAAAGATGGTGTCGCCTTGACAAAATTCTATATCTGGCTGGAGAAACAAATGGCGGAAGGAACCCAAGTTACAGAGATCAGCGCCGCCGAGAAGCTGACAGCCTTACGTGCGGAACAACCGCAATACATCATGGATAGCTTCGGCACGATCTGCGGCTACGCCGAGCATGGAGCGATCGTTCATTACTCCGCTACGCCGGAGACGGACGCGACCTTGAAACCGGAAGGATTGCTTTTGATCGATTCCGGCGCGCAATATCTGGACGGAACGACGGATATCACCCGCACGATCGCCCTTGGAGAGCCGACGGAGCAGATGAAAAAGGATTTCACCCGTGTGTTGAAAGGTACGATCAGCTTGGCGAAAAGCAAGTTTCCCGCCGGAACACGAGGTTCCCAGATCGATATCCTTGCCCGTAAAGCGCTATGGGATTCCGGAATCAATTACTTGCACGGAACCGGTCACGGTATCGGCCATTGCCTAAACGTACACGAAGGCCCCCAAAGCATCCGCATGGAGGAGAACCCGGTGACCTTGAAGCCCGGAATGGTGATCAGCGACGAGCCGGCCATGTATCGTACCGGCGAATACGGTATCCGTACGGAGAACATGATCTTGGTACGTGAGGATAGCGAAACGGAATTCGGGAAATTCCTAGGATTCGATACGCTGACGCTTTGTTTCATCGACACGAGCTTGATTATCATCCCCATGCTCTCTGTCCGTGAGCACGCTTGGCTGAACAAGTACCACCAAATGGTCTACGACAAGATCAGCCCGTTCTTGAACGAGGAGGAGAAAGCTTGGCTGAAAGAGAAAACAACAGAAATTTAAACAACTAAAAATGGCATTAATTAAATCCGTTCGTGGCTTTACCCCGAAGATCGGTAAAGACACTTTTTTAGCAGACAACGCCACGATTATAGGTGACGTAGAGATCGGTGAAGGTTGCAGTATCTGGTTTGGCACCGTGCTTCGCGGCGACGTGAACTCGATTCGCATCGGCAACGGCGTAAACGTACAGGATGGTTCCGTCCTTCACACCTTATATGAGAAATCGACGATCGAGATCGGCGATGATGTATCCATCGGCCATAACGTAACGATCCACGGGGCGAAGATTTGCAATGGCGCCTTGATCGGAATGGGCTCCGTGGTATTGGATCACGCCGTAGTAGGCGAGGGAGCGATCATCGCCGCAGGTTCCGTAGTATTAAGCAAGACGATCGTCGAGCCGGGCAGCATCTACGCCGGAGTTCCCGCTAAGTTCGTCAAGAAGGTAGATCCCGAGCAAGCGAAGGAGATCAACCAAAAGATAGCCAAGAACTATCATATGTATTCTTCTTGGTATAAAGAATAATAGCATGTATTTGATTATTTGAATTATAAACCATATATTTGTATCTATGAAAAAAGGGACAATAATATGGAGTTAGTAATCTTTCTTGGAGTTGTCGGGATTATTTGCCTAATAGGCTTAATTTACACGTATACCCCTTCAGGCAAAAAGTGGTTACATGAAAAATAATTCAAATAAAGGAATTCAAAACAATAAACACTATTTGTCTCGAAGCGTGAGATGGATAGTGTTTATTTTTATAGTAGGAATCGGAGGGTATCTAACGTTACCCTCCAATTATTATTTGCGCAGAGCGCTTACTCATTTATTACCCAAGATCGATCAATATCCGATTTTCGAGAACCGGGTCGTAAAAGCAGGTTCGCCCCGCCCTTGGGAACTATCGGAAGCTTACAATACGAAAAGTATTCCAGAGCGTTATCTTCCCCGGTTTGAGGAGCTGGGTACGGTTGCCTATGTAATCATCCAAGACAATCGATTGCTATTCGAGCAATATTGGGAAGATTACTCGCCGGAATCGCATAGCAACTCCTTCTCGATGGCGAAAAGCATCGTCTCGTTAGCGATCGGCTGCGCTATCGACGATGGATTTATCCGCGATGTCGATCAACCGGTAAGCGACTTTTTCCCGGAATTCAAGGGATACGACGGAAAGGCCCTAACGCTTCGCCATTTGCTGACCATGAGCGCCGGCGTGGATTTCGACGAGGCTTACAACTCTCCTTTCTCTCCTACCACCCAGTTGTATTATGGCGATGACCTACAGGAAATTGCCTTCGGGATGAAAGAGATCGACGAGCCCGGCGTAAACTTTATCTACCAAAGCGGCGTGACACAACTGCTGGGCTTTATCGTGGAGAAGGCTACCGGCGAGAAACTCAGCGATTATGTATCCCGCAAACTATGGACTCCGATGCACGCCGAGGAAAGCGCCCTTTGGAGCCTCGACCGGAAGGACGGCATGGAAAAAGCCTATTGCTGTTTCAACAGTAACGCCCGTGATTTCGCCCGCTTCGGACAATTATTACTCAACAACGGCCAATGGGATGACCGGCAATTGATCTCTCCCGCTTATTTGGCGGAAGCGACAAGCCCCGATACCCGTCTTGTCTATAAGGATCTCGGCAAACCCAACCATTGTTACGGATTCCAATACTGGATTCTCGATTACAAAGGGATGAAGATCCCTTATATGAGAGGAATCTTGGGGCAATACGTCTTCACGCTCCCGGAAAAGAACGCCGTGATCGTAAGACTCGGGCACAAACGCAGCGATACTTATACCGCCGACCAACATTATCCGGACGATATAAATACATGGTTGGACGCGGCGATGGACTTACTTCAATAAGAATCTATTTATCAAACGATCTAAAAATAAACGCACATGAGAAAAACGATTTTAACGACAGCGCCATTGGCGGCACTCCTATTGCTTTCTTGCGCACAGAAACCCAGTACGCAAAAGCCGGACATCACGTATATGCCGCAACCACCGTTCAATCCGCCGACGTATGTTTGCTACAAGGCCCCCGCTCCTATCAAGATCGACGGAAAGCTTTCTCCCGGGGAATGGGACGCGATACCTTGGACCAGCGACTTCGTAGATATCGAAGGCGACAAACGCCCGGCCCCTCACTTCCAGACCCGGGCCAAGATGACTTACGATGATAACGGAATGTACTTCGCCGTCCTTATGGAGGAGCCGCACGTATGGGCGACCATCACGGAACACGACGCCGTGATCTTCCATGACAACGACTTCGAGATCTTCCTGAATCCTACGAACGACACCCATAATTATCTGGAGTACGAGGTGAACGCCTTGGGTACGGAATGGGACTTGTTCTTAACCCGCCCCTACCGGGATAATCCGCAAGTATTGAATAACTGGGAGTTCGCCGGAATGAAATCCGCTGTTTATGTAGACGGTACGCTGAATAACCCGAAAGACACGGATAAATCATGGAGCGTAGAGGTATTCATTCCTTGGACTTCCGTATTCCAAATGGACAGAGGAAAAGAAAAGCCGGAAATCGGCGAGCAGATCCGTGTGAACTTCTCTCGTGTGGAATGGACAACGGACGTGAAAGACGGTAAATACGTGAAAGTCCCTATCCAAGGAGAGGATAAGATTCGCGAGTACAACTGGGTATGGGCGCCTACCGGGGTAATCAATATCCATATGCCCGAATACTGGGGTTATGTTCAAATATCGGATAAGATTGCGGGAGAAGGTGAGACTCCTTTCGTAAAACATCCTTCGGAGGAGACGAAATGGATCTTGCGTAATTTATATTACCGTCAGAATGAGTTCGCCGCGACCTTCGGACATTATGCCGATAACATCAACGACTTGAAGGCAAACGAGCTATGCCCGCAAGAGATCGCCAATCAACTGGAAATACATACGACACCTTCCATGTATGAGATATCGCTACCCGCACCAGACGGTACGGTATGGAATATCCGGCAAGACGGTCTGGTATGGCCTAAAAAGAAATAACACAATTTATTAATCAACTAAAATATCATGAAGCAAAAGAATTTATGGATAGCGGCCTTGGCTTTAGGCATCACGCTATCGGCTCACGGACAACAAAGCGGTGGAGGCATCTCACCCACGATGTTGCAGCAAATCAAACAGTCTTATCAGGGAACGCCGGCCGATAAGGCGATCCGTAACGCGATCACCAATAACGACATCAACAAGCTTGCCGTTAATGGGGAGAGCAAGAACAATTTGGATACTTACTTCTCCAATAAGGTAGAGAGCAAAGGGATCTCCAACCAACGTTCCTCGGGCCGTTGCTGGCTTTTCACGGGATTGAACGTGTTCCGTGCGCAGGCGATCCATAAATACGACATGGGTGAATTCCAATTCTCCCAGAATTATTCTTTCTTCTGGGATCAATTGGAGAAAGCGAACCTTTTCTTACAGGGCATCATCGATACTCGTCTGAAACCGATGGACGACAAGATGGTGGAATGGTTATTCAAGAACCCGATCGGAGACGGAGGGCAGTTCACGGGTGTCTCCGATATCTTGACCAAGTATGGTGTGGTTCCCGCCGAGGTCATGGTAGAGACCAACAGTAGCAACAGTACCGGACGCATGAGCAACCTGATCGGATTAAAGCTGAAAGAATACGGCTTGCAACTTCGTGACCTGTCTACGACCAAAGGCACGACCGTAGCGGATCTGGAGAAAAAGAAAACAGAGATGCTAGGTACGATTTACCGTATGCTCGTATTGAACTTGGGAGAGCCGCCTACGAAATTCACGTGGACTCGCAAAGACGCTAAAGGGAATCCGGTAGAGACGAAGGAATATACGCCTCAGTCCTTCTTCCAAGAATATATCGGGGACGATTTGAGAAACAACTATGTCATGTTGATGAACGATCCGAGCCGCGATTATTATAAGTTGTATGAGATCGATTACGACCGCCACGCTTACGATGGCAAGAACTGGACTTACGTAAACCTTCCGATCGAGGATATCAAACAAATGGCTATCGCTTCCATCAAGGACAGTACCATGATGTATTTCTCTTGCGACGTGGGCAAGTTCTTCGATCGTGACAGAGGCATTCTGGATGTAAACTTCTACGATTACGGTTCACTGATGGGTACGACTTTCGGCATGGATAAGAAACAACGTATCCAGACATTCGCCAGCGGTTCCTCACACGCCATGACCTTGATGGCTGTTGATCTCGACGCGAATGGAAAGCCGAAGAAATGGATGGTTGAGAATAGTTGGGGTCCCGGAGCGAACGCCGGCCACCTCATCATGACAGACCAATGGTTTAATGAGTATATGTTCCGTCTGGTAGTCAACAAGAAGTACATCACGGATCAAGTAAAAGAGATCTTGAAACAAACACCGACTCGCCTTCCCGCTTGGGACCCGATGTTCGCTGAAGAGGATTAAAATAAAACACGGATGAGATAGACAACGCGAATCGTTCAATTACCAATCCGTACATCTATCTCATCCGTATTCCATTGCTATATCAAAAGAGTCTGGGCATACAATCACTCGAATAGCAAACCCGGCTTTATCTATTAACGGATATGGATTTGCCGCAAGATTTGATCCGTCGCTCCTACACTGTTTTTCACAAAATCACCGGCAGCTTGCCCGGAGGTTTCCAAGGCTGTCGGGTCGGTCAATAACTCGTCCATCTTCGTTCGGAAAGAGGAATCGTCTGTGATGGAGAAACCACCACCTACGGCGATCAGATCCTTCGCCTCCTTAAACTTATGGTATCTCGGGCCGAATAAGACCGGCATCCCATAAACGGCGGCTTCCAACGTGTTGTGGATACCCGCTCCGAAACCACCACCGATATAAGCGATCTGTCCATAGCGATAAATGGAAGATAAGAGTCCGAAACTGTCGATGATCAAGCAATCCTTATCGGCCAGATCATCCTCATGCGCCTCCGATAGACGGACGGACGGACGTTTTAGCATCGCCTCGATAGAAAGGAGATGTTCCCGGTGAATCTCATGCGGGGCGATAATCAACTTCATCTCCGGATGCTCATGGAAATAAGGGATAAAGATCGCCTCGTCTTGAGGCCATGAACTGCCGGCCACCATCACGATCGGCCTCTTACCCTCCTTGCTTTCCAAGAAACGTTCGATAAACGGAAGCTCACGAGCTTGCTTACGGACATCCAACACCCGATCAAAACGGGTATCGCCGGTCACCGTCACATTCGTGATACCTAACTCGTTCAAGAGTTTCATCGAACGCTCGTCCTGAACAAAAAGATGATTAAAATAAGATAGCATCTTCCGGTACGGTTTTCCGAACCATTGGAAAAATAGCTGGTCGGGGCGGAATATAGCGGAAATGATATAAACCGGTATTCCCCGCTTCCGCAACTCACGCAAATAGTTCCCCCAAAACTCGTACTTGATAAATATGGCGATCGCCGGATTCGCCAGATTCAGGAACTTCTTCACCCGGAAAGGCGTATCAAAAGGAAGGTAGCAGATCACGTCCGCTCCCTTGTAATTCTTCCGTACCTCATAACCGGAGGGAGAAAAGAAAGTCAGCAACACCTTATACTCCGGATGTTCCGCCTTGATCTTCTCGATCATAGGGCGCCCTTGCTCGAATTCACCCAACGAGGAGGCATGGAACCAGATGTATTTAGCGTTCCGGTCGATTTTCTCACGAAGTATGGAATTTGTTTTCCATTGCCCGAATCGCATCAGTCTCGCCTTTTTATGGAAAGGCGAGATCAAAGCGACTACAAAAGCGTAGAGATGTATTGCTAAACTGTACATGATTATTTTAATATCTCGATAGCCCGTTGGATACGGCGGATAGACTCCTCTTTACCTAAAGCCTCGGTAATATCAAAGATGCCGGGGCCCTTGCCCTCGCCAACCAAGGCCAGACGGGCGGCGTTCATGATATTCCCCAAATGATATCCCTTGCTCTCGATCCAAGCCTTGCACTCGTTCTCGGTACCTTCTACGTCGAACGGCTCACGGGCACGCAGTTGCTCGATAAACTCACCCAATTGAACAGCCGAATCTTCCTTCCAGCGTTTCTTGCGAGTCTTCTCATCGTACTCCGTCGGGGCGATAAAGAAGAAAGAGCAAAGATCCCATAACTCACTCACGAAATTGACACGGCCTTTCATCATGCCGACTACTTTCTCTACATAAGCATGGGTAGTCTGGATACCGTGGCTCTCCACGATCGGCAAGAACAGGTCGGCGATCTCCGCGTTACTCTTCTCCAGTAAATAGTGGTGGTTAAACCATCTGCCTTTCTCATAATCAAACTTAGCGCCGCTCTTGCTGCAACGAGACAGGTCGAACAAACGGATCAAATCATCCATGCTCATCACCTCCTGATCGTTACCCGGGTTCCAACCCAACAAAGCGAGGAAGTTTACGACAGCCTCGGGGAAGTAGCCACTCTCACGATAGCCCGATGAGACATCACCCGTCTTCGGATCGTGCCATTCCAAGGGGAATACAGGGAAGCCCAGACGATCGCCGTCACGCTTGCTCAACTTACCATTACCTTCCGGTTTCAACAGCAACGACAGGTGGGCGAAACTAGGCATCGTATCTTCCCAACCGAAGAAACGATATAATAATACGTGAAGCGGCGCGCTCGGCAACCACTCCTCACCACGGATCACATGGGTAACCTCCATCAAATGGTCGTCAACGATATTCGCCAAGTGGTAAGTAGGCAATTGGTCGGCCGATTTATATAATACCTTATCATCCAAGATAGAGGAGTTGATAACGACCTCGCCACGGATCAAGTCGTTCACGTGGATATCCTCATTCGGCTCGATCTTGGCACGAACTACGTACTGATGACCTGACTCGATCAGGCTCTGAACCTCTTCCTGAGAAAGCGTCAACGAGTTGCGCATTTGCGAACGGGTAGAGGCGTCGTATTGGAAATTGGCGATCTCCTTCCGTTTCTCCTCCAACTCGGCAGGCGTATCGAACGCTATATAAGCATGGCCATCGTTCAGCAATTGATCGACATACTTCTTGTAGATCTCACGACGCTCGCTCTGGCGATACGGACCGTAGTTGCCGCCGAAGCTCACGCCCTCGTCGAACTTGATACCCAGCCAAGTCAAGGCCTCGATGATATAGTCTTCCGCCCCGGGAACGAAGCGTTGGGAATCCGTATCCTCGATACGGAGAATCATATCACCGCCATTCTGTTTAGCGAATAAATAGTTGTATAAAGCCGTGCGGACACCTCCGATATGCAGCGCCCCCGTAGGACTAGGTGCGAAGCGTACTCTTACTTTTCTTTGAGTCATAATACTTACATTCTATAATAATGCGGCAAAAGTACGCCTTTTTTTCCGCTTAGTGAAGTTTTTTACGTATATTTCGGACGCTAAAAGGAATCTATATGAAACAGAAGAATTACAATATACCGACCGTGGTCTACTTCGTGGTGACCGCGTTACTTATCGCCTACTTCTTCCCCCGGGAGGGAAAATTCCGTTATCAGTTCTATGAGGGCAAGCCTTGGAGATATGGATTACTCACCGCCCCGAGCGATTTCCCGATCTACAAGACCGACGACGAGGTAAAAGCGGAGAAAGACAGCGTACTCCGTAAGTTCGAGCCTTATTACCGCATGAACCCCGACATCCAGAAGCAAGAGGTCGAGAAACTGCGTGCCAACTACAATAACGGCAATAACTTGCGAAGCAAAGTATCCCCCGCTTACATGCAGTATATAGAGAGCAGCCTGATCAACTTATACAAGAACGGTATCATCTCGTCGCAGGATCTGGACGAGCTACGGAAAGAGGAATACTCCCGTGTCAACCTCTTGGAGAACGCCGTCGCGCAGACCCGCTACGTGAGCGACTTCTTCACCGTGCGCACCGCCTACGAGTTCATTATCAACAACTGCCCGCCGCGGCTGGACAAATCGATCCTGCAATCGTGTGACATCAATAACTACCTCACCGAGAACATATCCTATGCCGCCGACATGTCCGACAAGATCAAGGAGGATATGCTACAGAGCGTATCTATCGCTAACGGTATGGTACAAGCCGGAGAGCGTATCGTAGACCGGGGCGAGATCATCGACAACCATACCTACAACGTGCTCCGTTCCCTAAAGGCCATACACGAGGCCAAGACGGGGGGCACGCAGACGCAAGGCATCATACTGGCCGGGCAATTCGTGCTCGTCTTCGGGCTGATGTTCTGTTTCTGGCTCTACCTATGGTCTTTCCGCTTGAAGATATTCCATAACCGGAAGAACGTACTATTCTTGATCCTCTGCATATTCGTGAGCTGCATCTTTACGGAACTATGTGTTACCTACGCATTATTCAACGTATATATATTGCCGTTCGCCATCGTACCGATCGTGGTACGTACCTTCTTCGATTCCCGGACGGCGCTTTTCACGCACCTTATTATCGTGCTGATCTGCTCGTTGATGGTACCTTTCCCGCATGAGTTCCTGTTGTTGCAGATCGTGGCGGGTATGGTAGTGACGTTCAGCTTGAAGGAGTTGAGCGAACGTTCGCAACTGATCCGTTGCGCCGTCTTCATCTTCCTCTCCTACGCCGCCTGCTACCTCAGTCTCACGTTGTATCAAGAGGCGAACTTAAACAAGATCAACTGGATGATGATGCTTTATTTCGGTATCAACTTCATCCTGCTGATGTTCACCTACGTATTGGTATATATGTTGGAGAAGACGTTCGGATACGTGTCCAGCATCACGCTAGTGGAACTGTCCAACATCAACAACCCGATCTTGAAGAAGCTTAGCGAGACTTGCCCGGGCACGTTCCAGCACTCCTTGCAGGTATCCATCCTCGCTTCCGAGGCGGCCGCCAAGATCGGCGCCAACGCCCAACTGGTACGTACCGGCGCCCTTTATCACGACATCGGGAAGATGAGCAACCCCGTCTTCTTCACCGAGAACCAATCGAGCGTGAACCCGCATAACCAGTTATCGTTCGACCAAAGCGCGCAGATCATCATCAGCCACGTCACCGAGGGCGTGAAGATCGCCGAGAAGGCCCTGTTACCCAAGGCGGTTATCAGCTTCATCCGTACGCACCACGGACGTGGCAAGGCGAAGTATTTTTACAACTCTTTCAAGAACCAATACCCGGACAAACCGATTAACGACGAGCTATTTACCTACCCCGGCCCGAATCCCTTCTCGAAGGAGACCGCCGTACTGATGATGGCCGATTCCGTGGAAGCCGCCTCCCGCAGCTTGAAGGAACATACCGAAGAGAGTATCAGCGCCTTGGTGAACAAGATCATCGACGGGCAGATCGCCGACGGCTTGCTAAAGAGCGCTCCGCTGACCTTCAAGGACGTGGAGACCATAAAGAGCGTATTCGTAGACAAACTGAAAACCATGTTCCATACCCGAATCAGCTATCCGGACTTGAAAAAACAATAGCGAACCAGCATGAACGACCACCTACTCTACTTAGCCTCGACAGGGATCGTAGCCTTTACCTGTCTTCTGGTCAGCGGACTGCTGTTGTCGCTGAAGACCTTGCGGGAAAGCACGATCCCCAAGTACCGGACGGCCTGCAAGTATCTCGCCTTGGCCTCGGCATTGGTAGGCATAGGGCATATCTTCATCTTGTCTTCCGGCACGGACGAGCGAACCATCATGGAGTTGTTCTACTTCCCCATCCTGCTAATCAGCGCCTCGCAAGCGTTGCTGTTCACGTTCCTGCTCACCCTCTTATTCAGGGGAAAGAACGTGACCCGGAGGAATATCCTCCTCCACGCCATGCCTACGATCGCGCTTACCGTAGCCTACACGATCGCTTGTCTCTTCCGGGAGGATGTCCATACGTATCGTTTCGACGTATGGTGGGATAATATTGGGAACCCGCCCCTGCTGATACGTACGCTCACGTGCCTCGTATACCTTGTCCAGCTAGGGGGCTATACGCATTTTTTCTTCCGGGAGCGGGCGATCTATCTAGGTAACCTGAAACAGATACCCCAATCACCCGAGCGACTGGAATTGCGCTGGGTAACCCGTGCCTTCCTATGGGCGCTGGGTATCGGCATCGCCGCCGTGAGCCTCTGTTTCTTCCCGAATAATTACTATAACACGGCGGTCAACTTCGTGTTCGCCCTCTTCTACGCCTCGGTATCGATCCACTACGCCAACTACCATTACACGTACGACCAACTATACCTGCGGCTCAACCTCGCCCCGCAAGCCGACGCCGATACCGATCCCAACCGGATGGACCTAGAGGATCTGATCGGCGGGTTGCTGGAAATCGAGGAGGACGAGTTGTTCCAGCAAGCGCAAAACTATATGGCCAGTTCCTCACCCTTCCTCAACCCGAATTTCAGCCGGCAAGACCTAGTACGTGCCCTCGGTACCAACGAGAAGTATCTCTCCACCTCCATCAAGGACAAGCTGAACATCACGCTCAAGGAATACATCGACCGCTACCGGGTGAACCACGCCCGTACCGAGCTGTTGATGCCGGGCGACAGCCGGAGCATGGAAGAGATCGCTGTCGGCGCGGGCTTCACCAGCTCCCGCACCTTCTCACGTATCTTCCAGAAAATACTGGGAGTCACCCCCGCCCAATACCGGCGGCAGGCGCAATAATGAGCATTTTTCCGAGATCTGTCCTCTTTTTTCCCGGATTTGTCCTCTCATTCTTACCCCGAACCCCGTTCTTTGCCGGCAGTAATCACTTAATAAAGGAATACCATGGCAGAACAAATCATTCTCAACACAGACTTGTACGATAACCTGCTCACCGAGCGCAAGGGCGACTACACCGCCAAGCCGCGCATCACCGGAACATTGTATAACACGGACATCGCCGCACGCATCGTGGCCGCACGTACCGAGTACCAACACGGCACGATCCTCAACATCCTCGACATGGCCGACAGCCATAAGGTGCAAGCCATCGCCGAGGGCAAGAGCGTGGTGGACGGCGTAGGCCAATACCTCGTCAACGTGCAGGGGGCCTTCGAAGGCGAGAAGGCTCAGTTCGAACCCGGGAAGCACGCCCTCGGCATCACCTACACCATGGGCAAGCTCTTGCGCGAGACCCTCAAGCTGGTGAAGGTGGTGGTGAACGGCGTGGCGGCCGTAGGTCCGGTGATCAATACCGTGACCGACTCCACCTCCAAGGCCATCAACGGGCAGCTCAGCTCCGGCGGAGCCCTCGTGCTGGGCGGCGTAAACCTGAAGATACAGGGTGATGATCCCTCCATCGGTGTCTACCTCACCCCCACCACCGAAGGGGCCGCGCCGATGAAGGCACCCGTGGTGATCGCCAACTCGCCCTCGCAGGTGATCGTGCAGATGCCGACGCTGGCCGACGGGCAGTACACCGTGAGCCTCACCACGCAATACAGCGGAAGCCGTAACGTAAAAGAGCCCCGCACCTACACCTTCCCCATCATCCTTATCGTAGGAGAAGGCGGTGGGGGCGACAGCGAGAGTCCGGACGAGATCTGAGGACAACGTTGTCCGGCATGTCCGGACAACGGCTGCCAAGCATCGAGGACAACGGCTGCCAAGCCTGCCGGAAAAAACAACCGATTTATAAACCCTATTATACACATAGAACATGAGAACATCATTACATGACATCCACCTACCGGCAAGGCGAATATTCGCCTTGCTGATCAGTGTCGCGACACTGATCGCCACCCTCCCGACAGCGGCCCGCGCGCAAGCGGAACCTCCCGGGGCACTCGACCTTGCCACCCTGCCGGGCACCCTGAACAATAACTGGTACATCAACCTCGCGTACCTAAACGGCACGTGGGTGTACAAAGTAGGGGCATCCGACACGCAGGCCCCGACCACCGGCACGATGCCCGAGGTAGGCCGGCAGTTCGTCATACACCCCTCCGCCGATCCCGACAGCGGCAACCCACCGGCGCTGACGCTGAAAGACGCCGTCATAACCTCAAGTTTCAACCAGCTCTTCTATATCAAGGCCGGCGCGGAACCGACCCTCCGGATCGAGGGGGAGAACCGGATCGAGATCATGAGCGACCTCATCTATAACTTAGGCACGCTCACCCTGACCGTAGCCGATGCGCAGGAGATAAGCCAAGGTATCCTAAACGGATCTCCCGCGGGCACGGGTACGCTCACGGTCTATGCCCAAGCGCCGCTCAGCATCGGCGCCATCTCCAACTTCCAGAATGCCCGGATGCATCTGGACGGAGAGATACATGTCATCAGTAAAACAGGTGGCTCAGCCTTTAAAAACGACAATACCTCACCGGACGCGATCACGTTCGGGGATAACGCACGGATCCACCTGCAAGCGAACGCGCTCTGCACCTATGTAAGCGGCTTTATCGAACTGGATTTCGATACCGCCCCGACCGATGGCCGGACGCTGTCCGTTACCCCGGCAGGCGACGACGAGCCGGCGGCCACCTTCGCGACCGACGGGACCTGCTGGGGTTACGCCTTCCTCGCCGCGGCCGATACGCGGTATACCGCCTCCCTCGACGGCGAGCGGCTATATGCCGGCAGGCGTTACAGCGGGTCTTCCTATAAAGACGGAGACTACCCCTTCTTCCGGACAGACGGGGCATACTGCCGATACTCCGGCGCCACCGCCACCCGCCCCACCCCGCAGCCGCTCGACCTTTCCAAGGACTACGGCTACGGCAGCACCCGCACCGGCATCGACCTCTTCTTCGACCCCGCGGACGGATGGTACTGCGACGAGAAGATGTTCGACGGGACGGTGACGACAAACGGCAGCTCATCCTACATCAACATCCCCGCCACCATCCATGCCGAGGGCGAGGCTACGCTTACGCTGGACAAGGTAAATTTCCAGCTCCCGACGGGCACGGCCCTCACGGTAGCGAGCGGGACGGTGACGCTCCAAAACAACACCTACAACGCCCTCCTGTCCGGAACCCACGCGCTCCGGGTAGAGACGGGAGCCACCTGCCTCATCTCGCCGCCCGCCGACCCAGATAACACCTTGGCGCTTACAGCCGCCGAGCAGGCCATCCACCCCGAAGGCGGCGGCACCGTGAAGGGCCTTGTCCAACTCACATGGCCGGAATCTCCGTCTGGCTACATCTACCTCAAACCGGCGGAACCGGCGGAGAATCCGAATGGTCTGACCTTCAATATTACAGGCATGAAGAGCATAGCCACGAACTACCCGCTCTCCTTCTACCTAGAGAATCAGTCGACGGGCTTGAAACAGGAAGGCTACCGCTCCGACGACCCGGAGCAAACCTACCTCAGCACCTTCCCCGCCGCCCATCCCGACCGGCTGACAAGCTACACGGGATTGCGCGAAATCACGCCCGCATGGATCGTGATCGACAAGGAGACGGCCTTCGACGCGAGCATGCCGGGCCAATGGCTGCGCGTCACCGAGAAGGGTGTCCTTACGGTAGGGAAGATAGGAGAAAATGGAGTATTTCCACTGGTGAATGATCTCGAGCTGCAGGACGGCGGGCAGATCCGGTTCGCCGATGACGGCGTGCTAGGACTCGTAGCGGCCCGCTTCACCCACCTCTTCCCCAACCGCAACCAATGGCGGGCTACCACGCTAGCGGCCGATAATGCCGACAAATTAGCCGGCGATGCGGGAACCCCTTGCTACGTACGTACCGGATATCCCGACGCCACCGACCAGACTTGGCAGCCGGCGGATCCCGACAACCTGTATATGCAGTTCGCCGCGGGTGACCCCGTGCTGATCGCCGGCGAAGGCCCGGAGACAGACACGCTGCGCCTCAATTACGGCAATACCTACCTCTTCAAGGACAGCCCCGACTCCCCCGTCGAGCCCACCAGCCCCGCCGAGCCGCTCAACATGGGCGTGTTCCTCTTCAAGGGCAATCGGGCCTCGTACAATGTGGAGATGCGAAACATATACGTCCTCAGCGACGACGGCAGCCGCTTCGAGCTGAAGGACCGGGTTACCCTGCGACCCTTTGAGAGCTATGTCGTGGCCAATGCCGCCACCCAAGCCCTGCTGAAGAGCCTCCGCTTGGACGGTATCGTCACGGGTACGGAGCTGGCCGAGATCCCGGCGGACAACAGCTTCCGCGCTTGGACCGCCGACGGACGTTTGCACCTTAGCGCCGACCATGCCGAGAAGGTGGCCGTATACCACGTCAGCGGGACCTTGAAGTGCTATCTGCCGCTCTTGCGCGGCGAGACGACGATCGCCCTTCCTTCCGGCATCTATCTCGTCCGCCAAGGCGGTACCGCGATCAAGGTCGTCCTGTAGAGCATACATTATATTATATACACTAAAACAGATACAAATATGAGAACATTCAGATATATCCTATCCTTGCTAGCCGCTACGCTCGCCCTGCTGGCGCAGCCGGCGATGGCGCAAGCCCCGGAGACGAGCACGAAGGCGCAACCTTCCGACCCAGTCTTCCCATACCTCCTCACCATCCAGCAACCCGCCGAGGGAGCGACGCTGGACGTAATGATCATGAACGCCGCCGGCACGTACACCGCCGTATCCTCCGGCCAGACCGTCTACAACGGGACCAAGGTAGACCTCTTCTTCGCCCCGCAGGAAGGCTACCGACTGACGGAAGGCTCCATCACCTACAACGGCAACGCTACGACCGCGGAGCCCCTAGCACCGAACGACAAGGGCTACACCGCACAGCGTAGCTTCACGATGCCCGCCCAGCCGGTGACGGTTACCGCCGAGGCCGAGCTTATCCGCTACACGATCACCTACGATCCGGCCGGCGGCACCCTCCCGCAGGGCAGCCCCACCCAATATACCATAGTATCGGACGATCTCACCCTCCCTACGCCGACACACGCCAATACCTACCTCTCCTTCGAGGGCTGGAAAGACGCCGACGGGAATACGGTAGCGACCGTGGCGAAAGGCTCCACCTGCGATCTCTCCCTCACCGCCCAATGGAAAGAGAGCGAGCTGGCAGAGGTGGTAGGAGGGCCGGACGAGACCCGGATCGTCACCACCATCATGACCGCCGAAGAGATTCTGGCCGCTCTTGCCGCCACATGGCCCAAGTTCACCTTCACCACCGACAGAGGCGACGTGATAGATAGCCCGATCTCGTGGAAACTGAAAGACGGCGCTACCCTCGACCTCACGCCCGGCAAGAAGAACCCCTTCATCTGGACAGCCACACCGCTGCCTGATGGCGTGAAAGGCAATGGGTACGTGATGTCCGGCACCACGCAGGTCTACCTCGAAGCCTCCCCTATCATACCGAAAGACAACGGCGAGATCACGATAACGGACGAGAACAAGTTCCAACAAGACGGTGGTACCGACAACTACTTCAACGGAGAGATCAACGGAGAGGAGGGCAAGACCATAAACAAACTCACCCTCACCCCTCCCGCCGATACCGATATGACAATAAAGCTCAACGAGGTAACCTCCGCGACCACCCTCATCAACGGGACCGGGAAGACCAACCTCACCTTGAACGGCACGAACAGTCTGGGTGCGGTCACGATCGAGCCCGGCAACGAATTGACGCTCACCCCCGGCGAGAATGCCGGCGACCTTGTCAACACCGCGGTCACCAACAAGGGCCATTTCACGGATCTTACCGCACGAGTGCCCACCGTGACACTCCCCGGCAACATCACCCTCGAACGGGTAGACCCGGCGGCAAGCACCCCGATACCATCCACTGACGGCTACGCGGAGCTTGAGGCCGGCATAACCGCCCCCGAAGGCACCCAAATGAATTTGACGTATCTATGGCAGATTTTCAACGCACAGGCCGGCACATGGTCTACCGCCCCGGATGACTCGCAGCTGCGCAACGCCTCGAATACCTACAGGACGAGAACCGTAGGCCAGTATCGTTGCCTAGTTACCGCCACCGTAACCGGAGACGGCGGCACGACCACGACCACAGCGCTCGCCACGCCCCCGGCTGCCGTAACGTCTTACGTTCCTCCCATAACGCCACAGCCCGCTACCTATACCGTAACCCTCCCCTCCTTGGTAGGAGCCTCCACCACCCCGGCAGCCGGAGCGCATACGGTAACCGAAGGCGACGGCTTCTCCTTCACCCTCACCTTGGACGCAGACTATGACCAGTCCGTCCCCGTAGTGACCGTGAACGGAAACGCCCTCACCCCCGACGCAAGCGGCAAGTACACGATCGCCGATATTTCCGCCAACCTGACCGTAGCGATCACCGGTATCGTGAGAAATACCACAACCGGTATCGAGCAAGTGGAAAACGCTACCTTGATCCGTGCCGAGAGCGGAGCCTTGCTGATCCGTACGCCAGTCTCCGTGACAGCGCAGGTGATCGCCCTCACCGGAAACGTAGTCCGCACGGTACGGCTTCCCGCCGGAGACAGTCGTGTAGATGGCTTGGCTAGCGGTATCTATATCGTCCGCCTATCCAATGAGATAACGAAGAAAGTGATAATCCGATAGGCAAGGTTTCACGAGTGAGAGCGGCTGTCATCGCCGCTCTCACAAAAAGAGGTCGTTTTTAGCGTTCCAATAAGTCCAAGACCAGCTCGAAGCCTTCGGCGCCGCTATAATAAGGATCCGGGACGGGAATAGAATAAAGACAGTCACAAGAATAAACTACCGAAGCATTGTCTAACTGATTCTATTTCGTATATTTGCCATTGAAAACCAGAGACAAAAGAAGGATAAAGATATGACAGCATTAGAACTCAACGCAGAATTATTCCGCCAACTCAGTATCATCGCCGAAGATGAGACCTTGATGCGTAAAGCCGTAGAAGCCATCCGCCGTCTTGCGCAGCAAAAGGAAGCACAGACTGAAGAGACTGAATATATTAGTAAGGAAGAGGTACTGGAGGGAATAGATGCCGGACTGAAAGACATGATAGCCGGCAGAACACGGCCAGCGAATGAGTTATTAGAGGAGTTACGTCATGAATTATAGAATAAAAACAACCAAATCTTTCGATAAAGAAATCAAGCGGCTTGGTAAACACTACGCATCCATCGCAAATGACTATGCCGCACTCCTTGATGAACTGGCACAAAATCCCCGACTCGGTATCGACCTTGGAAGTGGTCTCCGCAAAATTCGTATGCAGATCACCTCCAAAGGAAAGGGTAAAAGTGGTGGCGCAAGGGTCATCACTTTTACTGTTATTGTATCGATGGAAGAAAGCGAAATTAATCTCCTTTATATCTATGATAAAGCGGATCGTCCCTCCATCAGCACACACGAAATAGAGAGACTGCTTCATAAAAACGGATTAAGGTAGCCTATCAGAGTAAACTCACAGGATACGATCCTTACAATATTCCAACAACCCGGCGCAAGCATCTTCCAATAGATCCAAGACCAACTCGAAACCTTCGGCACCGCTATAATAAGGATCCGGGACGTGATCGTACAACTTATTCCGGGAGAACTCTGTCATCTGATGTATCTTAGCGACGGATTCCAGATCGGGAGCCATCCGTTTCAAGTCCGTTATATTTTGGTCGTCCATGCCGATAATCAAATCGAAGTCATGGAAGTCCCACTGACGTACCGGACGGGAGATCGAATCCAACACATATCCCCTACGGGCCGCATGCGCCCGCATCCGTGAATCCGCCCGGTCTCCCTCATGATACCCGGCTATCCCGGCGGAATCGATCTCAATCCGATCTCCCAATCCCGCATCCTTCACCAACCTCTTCATTACTGCCTCCGCCGACGGAGAGCGACATATATTCCCCAAGCACACAAACAATAACCGTACCTTCTCCTCCTTCATCACTAAGCTCCTTTCCATTAATTTTCAATTCTCCATTTTCAATTCTCAAGCCGGGTCCACATCATAATGAACAAGCAACTGCTTAAACGGTACATATCCCTGCATCTCCGCATGAATACCCTCCAATATCTCACGAAGCGGAGCGATCCCGGCGGATATCTCGATCTTCAAGACGATCTTCTTGATATGAAGCGTCTGTACCCGAGTGATAGGCGGCGTAACCGGCCCCAACACCCGCTCACCCAAACGAGCACGAAGTTTCTCGGCGTATAAAGCAGACATTTCCTGCAAAGCCTCCTCATTCCGACTTCGAAGGATCAAGACGATCAAACGGTAGTAAGGCGGGTAACGGAACATACTACGCTCGCTCAATTGCAAGCTCACCATTTCCTTATAAGCAAAATGCTGCACCATACGGATCAATGGATGCTCCGGCTGAGTAGTCTGCAAGATCACCGTACCCCGCTTATCCCGTCGTCCGGCACGTCCGCTAACCTGTACCATCAATTGATAAGCCCGCTCGTGCGCCCGGAAGTCCGGGAAATTCATCAAGCTATCGGCGCTCAAGATTCCGACCACGCTGACATTCCCGAAATCCAATCCCTTCGACAACATCTGGGTACCAATCAAGATTTGTGTCTTCCCCTTCTCGAAATCCGAGATGATCCGCTCGTAAGCCGTGCGGGTACGGGCCGTATCGAAATCCAGCCGCTCCACCTTCACCGCTGGGAATTGCCCAGCGATCTCCTCCTCTACCTTCTCTGTACCGAAACCTTGCATCTTGAACTCCGTCCCCTTACACTCTGGACATACCTGCGGCAAGCGGTAGGTATAACCGCAATAATGGCAAACCAGCTGATTATGCGCCTTGTGATAGGTAAGACTCACGTCGCAATTCACGCAACGAGGCACCCATCCGCACCCCCGGCACTCAATCATCGGGGCGAATCCCCGGCGGTTTTGGAATAGGATCGCCTGCTCGCCCCGAGATAGGGCCTCCCGCACCTTCTCCACCAACTGAGGGGAGAAAAGGGTATCTTTCATGATCTTCTTGCGCTTTAGCTCCTTCACGTCCACCGTAATAATCTCCGGCATCAAGCAATCACCGTAGCGGGTGGATAGCTCGACCAGACCGTATTTCCCCGCCGTAGCGTTGAAATAAGAATCGATGGAGGGAGTGGCGGAACCCAATAAGGTCTTACCGCCGTGCATACCCGCCAAGACGATGGCAGCGTTACGGGCATGGTAACGGGGTGCCGGGTCCTGCTGCTTATACGTATTCTCATGCTCCTCGTCCACGATAATCAAGCCCAAGTCCTTAAACGGAAGGAAGAGGGACGAACGGACCCCCAATACCAGCATAGGCTCGTCGTTATGCAATAGCTTATTCCAAACTTCCACCCGCTCGTTATCCGAGAACTTAGAGTGGTAGACCAATAGCTTATCCCCGAATAATTTCGCCAGCCGTTCCGTGATCTGGGTCGTGATAGCGATCTCCGGCAACATATATAAAACCTGCCGCCCCAGCCGCAAGACCTCATGGATCAAACGGACGTATATCTCGGTCTTACCACTGGAAGTCACGCCATGAAGCAAGCAGACCTCCTTCGTCTTGAAAGCCTCATGGATCTCTCCATAGGCTTTCTCTTGCGCCGGACTGAGCGGATTCGGCTCTTGCAAGCGGCAGACAGATACTTGCAAACGACCCACCTCTTTCTCGTAACTCTCCAAGATACCCCGTTTCAGCAGCCCCTCCAATACCGCAGAGGTATAACCACTGCGTTCCAATAGCTCTTTCTTGGAAAGCTCCTTCGATAAAGCGGGATTCAAGGTATGGCTTAAATCCAAGAAGCTGACCAGCAGAAGCTCTTGCTTCTTCGCTCGTTTCAAATCCTCGAACACCGCCTGTAATTTCGTCTCATCCCGGTAAGCCTCGGCCAAACGGATAAACGCCTGTGTCTTGGGAACGAATCCTCGCTTTAGCTCCTCGCTCACCTCGACCGCCCCTTTCACCATCAAGGAAGAGACGATCGGGACAACATTTCGAAGACCGGTCTTCTTCTCCAACTCCGAGATCGTCAATTTCAAAACCCCGCTAAAAGCATCCAGTACCGCTTGCTCGTTCGGGCGCAAGGGGGCGGTGGCCTCGAAATCCTCATTATAAGTAACCGCCGTCTCGCTTTCCAACTTTAAGCCGGAAGGCAAGGCCGCCTTATACACGTCGCCCAGCTTACATATATAATAAGAAGATATCCATTTCCAGAAACGGAGTTGCGGACGGCGGAGCACCGGCGTGGCATCCAGCAAAGCGTAGATCTCCTTCGTCTCAAAATCGGATACCGGTTCCCGGTCGTGTACCTCCATGACGATAGCCGTATAATATCGTTTCTTCCCGAAATGCACGATCACCCGGCAACCGGGAGTCACGGCTCTCTCCAGATCTTCGGGTATCCGATAGGTATAGCTATTCTCCAAAGGAAGGGGAAGTATGACGTCCGCGTATTTCATTCAAACAGGTGTTTCATTACGAGCCCAAAAATAACAAAAAAGGCCGGACTTCTAAAGCCCAGCCTCTCTCATTTTATTTTCACCTATTTAGAACAAGATCGCTGCCGTGATAGACCATCCACGGTTCTTTCCGGCACCGTCGGAGAGGTTCACCTTCTCAATACTATAGTTATCAGTCAGTCCCAGACCATAATTGAAACCCACCTGCAAGTGGCTGATCAGTTCCACGCCGGCACCGAAGTTAAGACCTGCGCTGAAATTCTTCGCCTTCACCTGATCCGCTACGGAACCCGGGATATCCCAAAACTTATCACCGCCTACACGGAAACCGATATACGGACCGGCTGCCAGATACGCCTTGACGATCGGTAAGCCGAATTTCCATTTCAAGTTGACCGGAACATCGATATAATCCGTCTTCATCGAAGTCTTCACCCCGCCAGCCGAGGTCGTTTCCAAACCCTTTTGCGAATACAACACTGCCGCATCGATCCCGACACCCACCAACGGTAAGGTCGTCTCGATCATCGGACCCACTTGGAAGCCGGTTACGTTATCCGCTTTCAACACGTCCGAGTTGAAATGAACAGACGATATATTCACACCTCCCTTGATACCGAATTTAAGCTGAGCGTTCGCCGGAAGCGCCATCAACGCTAGCAAGGCAACCATAACAAGTCCCACAATTTTCTTCATATTCATACTTCTTTTGTTAATTACTCGTTGCAAATAAACGCACTTTTCTAATAATAAACAAATATTCTCTATAGAGTGTTCACGGAATACCCCAGTCCTTTAAACGCAAAGAAAGCATGCATCTTACACACGGAGCTCATCCCGTCGGTCAGATTCATGCTTCTTTCCCTAATTATTATGGCAAAATAATTATCCGAAACCATGAGACGACTTGATAAGAAAACCTTGGATAAAGAATAGTAAAAACCGGATACGGTTCTTGCGTTCTCTTCCGGCCTTTCCTCGAAGCCGTCGAAAATATACACGCCTTGCAGGTCTTCTGACTTACTTCCGGTCTTAAGCGCCTTCCCATTCACTTGAATGAACAGTGGCAACAGTATTGCTCAACCCGTTTATGAAGCTTACAGCAGCGGGACTGTCCGGGATTCTCACCCGATTCCCTTTTAATCTGAACTGCAGAATTGCAGTGTCAGAACCAATTCGGTTGCAAAGTTAGGAATTTATGTCGAAACGGCTGCACAGAATTTGAAAAAATGTATATTTCATGTCTTTTTGACTATATTTTAAATACTCTGGAATGAGTATTGGAATCTTATTTCTGACATTTTGATTAACTCTGGGATAAATTCCGAGGGCTCACGATGTGTTTTGCGAGCCCTCGGAATTTATTTTGCAGGCGCTCGTGTCTGCGCTTATGAGCCTCTGTGTTTATTTTTTTTATCTATCTGGTACGGTACAAAAGCAGAACAGCCGTCAGGCTGGTGGGTGTTCCTGTCTGACGGCTGTTTGCAGTATGCTGAGCACGTGGCCGTATGTCGGTGCCTTATGTATGCTTCGTTATTCCCAGTAGAGGATTTCGCGGTTGATGTCCCACTTGTGGTCTTTAGGGAAATCGTCGCCTTCCCATGCCTTCTTGCTTGTCCACTTTTCGGCAGGGTCTGTCCAGAACGGGTCGTCGGCAGGCAATCCCAGAGGCAGGAATGCCAGTGTGGTCATGTAGAGACTTCCGTTGTTGGTGTATACGTCGGCCACGTTGGGATGTTTGCCCATGAAGCCTATTGTGAGGAACCCGCCTTTGTTGAAGTTGTCGGCCTTGTAGAACATGTTCTTTGCTACAGCAGTGAGGGCGGCGCGCACCTGACCGTTGTGGAGCTGTTCAGGCAGCTGCTTGCGCCATGCCAGTTGTGCCAGAGGCTGGAAAACTGCCATGCGGTAAGGGATGGAGCGTCCGAATACCGGATATGTGCCTTCTGGCGAAATGAAGCGCTCGAGTATGACACTGTATTTCTGCATGCGTTCCAGAGCATCTTCCAGACGTTTCTTTGCTCCGTTTCTAGGACCTTTCTTTCGGCAGAGCCATGTGTCGTTGCCTTTCTTGGCTGTAATCATTTCGAGGCATTCCACGTACATCGGCTGGATGACATACGAATTGTAGTAGTCGAAAGCAAAAGACGGGCCGTCGGAATACCATCCGTCGCCTATGTACCATTCTTCCACCTTGTTCATGGCCATGTGTATGCGGTACTGGTCGTACTCAGCCCCGACATACATGAGGAAGCACTCTTCCATTGCTACGAAAAGATGCCAGTTTGTGTAAGGCGGGTCGTAGCGGTGCAGGCCCTGAAGCTCCTTGATGTAGCGTGATTTTGTGAGTGAGTCGAGCGGAACCCAAAGTGAGTCGTATCCGCGGTAAAGGCTTTCCACCACGTATGCCGCATCGACGAGTGTCTGGCCTCCTGATTTCCATCCCAGATAGTCCGGGCTTTCTGGATCTACAGCGTTGGCGTATGCCTTGAGTGCCCACTGACGGAGCTGTTTGCGCTTCTGTCCCTCGCTGGTGTCGTCGTCAGGAAGGTTGAGCCACGGAGCCAGTCCGGCCATGAGACGTCCGAAGCATTCCATGTAGGCCACTTTCTTGTTGCGTCCGTCCCACGTAGGACTGAGCTCCAGTTCCATGTTCTTCTGCAGTGTACCTTCGGCCATGTTCTTGAGCACAGGTTCTGCCATTTTATACATGATGTCGACCCACACTTCGCGGTCGCTCATCTCTTTCTTCTTTGCTGAGATACTCATCGGAATCAACAGAAACGCGAGTATCATGCAGATGATGTTTCTTTTTATCATATTGTCTGTTTATTTGATTAGTATCCAACAGGGGTGTTCATCAGCGGAAGCTGATTTTCGTTGAGTTTGAGAACCTTTGCCAGTTCTTCTTTATCCATGCTCATGCGTGGAACGGTCTTCAATCCTACCGATGAACAGAATATGCAGACGTTCTGCGAAACAATGCCTGCGTCGATGGCTCCTGTTAAGCCCGCTTCGATTGCTCCCTTACCGAACTTTGAAAGGTCTGACACCATGACCAGCGATACCGGAAACTTGTTGACGAAGTCCTGTCCTCCGGCCACAGCACTGCGGTGGTCGCCTTCAGCAACAAGCTGCAGTGTGTGCGTCGCAGCGATGTATTTGTATGCACCCTTTGCTGTGATGACATATACGTCGATGTCTTGTTTGTTGAGAGCCGATGGTGCAGTGCGCTTGCCGTCTGCGGGTCTGTTCACTCCATTGGCCGCCCATACGAGGTCGGAAAGGTCGTTGAGGCTGAGTTCTTTTCCGTTGCATGTTCTGTCGGACTTTCTGTCCTTCAGCGCCTTCATCACGTTTGTACCTCTGTCCGTGTTTGGTTCAGGCAACTTGATGTCGCCTGCATTCTGTGCACCGGCAAGAACGGAAATGCCTAGCATGAATGCCGATAAGATAAGTTTCTTCATAATGATTGTATGTTAGAATTGTTGGTTGTTGATAATGCATGTTGGTGTTCCGTCATAGCGTTCATTCTACAGTGAGCATAGCTTTCGAGGTATCTTCGCTGCTGCTTCCTGCCATTATCTGGAATTCACCAGGTTCGCAGACATAATCGAGATTGTAGTTGTAGAATTTCAGCATGTCGGGGGTGATTTCGAAGCTTACTTCTCTGCTTTCGCCTTTCTTCAGATGTATGCGCTTGAAGCCTTTCAGTTCCTTTACCGGACGTGTTATGCTTCCGGACATGTCGCGTATGTAGAGCTGAACTATTTCATCGCCATCGCGTTCACCTGTGTTTTTCACTGTTATGGTTGCGGTAACTCGTCCGTTGTTTATGTCCATCTTGTTGGCACTCAACTTGAATCCGCTGTATGAGAATGTGGTGTAGTTGAGGCCGTATCCGAATGGGTATACCGGGTCGTTTGTCACTTCGAAGTAGTTGCTGCGGTATTTTTGGTAGCCTCTTCCTGGAGTTGCCGGACGTCCGGTGTTCTTATGGTTGTAATACATAGGCAGTTGACCTTCGGCCTGCGGGAAGGTCGTTGTGAGTTTTCCGCTAGGACTCATGTCGCCGAACACGACTTCGCTGATGGCGTCGGCCGCTTCGCTTCCTCCAAACCACACGTTGAGTATGGCTTCTATGTTGGCTTTTTCCCATTTGAGTATTGTCGGACGTCCTGAGAAATTGAGCAGTACAATAGGTTTTCCCGTTTTTGCCAGTGCTTCCAGAAGGTCTCTCTGTGCATCGGGGAGTTCTAGATATGCGCGGCTGCTCGACTCGCCCGACATTTCAGCCGCTTCGCCCATGGCTGCAACAATGACATCGGCTTTGGAAGCTATGTCGAGCGCTTTGGCCATGGCCAGGGAATCATTCACGCGTGGAATCTCCTTGCCTCCCCATGTCGCGTCTTTCTGATACTTCTCGCTGTACATGAGGTTGCATCCTGGAGCATAAAGTATTTCTGCTTTGTTGCCGACGTTTCTGCGCATGGCTTCAAGAAGTGTACTGTAGCGTTCCGGTGTGGCTGCCACGCTCCATGTGCCAGTCATGTTGGTGCGTGTGTCGGCAAGCGGGCCTATGAGTGCAATCTTGCCCTTGCGCTGGAGGGGAAGAAGGTTGTTGTCGTTCTTGAGAAGTACAAAGGTTTCGGCAGCTATTTCCTTTGCTGCTTTGCGGTTCTCTTCTGTGTAAATGTGCGAGTCAGGATTCTTCAGATCGCAATATCTGTAAGGGTCGTCGAAGAGTCCGAGCTTGTATTTGGCTTCTAGTATGCGTCGGCATGCTGTATTGATTTCTTCGATATTTACTTTTCCCTCCGAGAGCGATTTTTCGAGTGTTCCTATAAATCCGTCTGACACCATATCCATGTCGATGCCGGCTTTTAGGGCCATTGCCGAAGATGTGGCAAGATTGCCGATGCCGTGTGTGGTCATTTCGAGTATGGACGTATAATCGGTAACTACGAACCCGTCGAATCCCCATTGATTCCTGAGAACGTCGGTCATGAGCCAGCGGTTGCCGGTTGCCGGAATGCCGTCTACCTCGTTGAAGGAACTCATCACACTGCCTGCTCCAGCTTCCACTGCAGCCTTGTATGGTGGAAAGTATTCGTTGTACATGCGTACACGGCTCATGTCTACTGTGTTGTAGTCGCGGCCGGCCTCGGATGCTCCGTATAGTCCGAAGTGTTTTACGCACGACATAATGTGTTTGTCGTCATATTCGGTGCCTTGATATCCTCTAACCATTGCTTTGGCTATTTCTGACCCAAGATAAGGGTCTTCGCCGCTGCCTTCGGCAATTCGTCCCCAGCGGGCATCACGACAGATGTCGACCATGGGGCTGAAAGTCCAGCAGATGCCGTCAGCACTTGCTTCTTCTGCCGCTATGGATGCGGAACGTTCTATTGCCTCCATGTCCCATGAGCAGGAGAGAGCCAGCGGTATTGGGAAAACGGTTTCGTAGCCGTGTATGACGTCCATGCCGAATATGAGCGGTATACCTAAACGACTGTCTTCTACTGCTATCTTCTGCATTTCGCGGATTTGTTCTGCACCTTTGAGATTGAACAGACCTCCGACTTCACCCTTGGAAATCTTTTCTGCCACTTTGCTGCTCTTCGCCTGCCCTGTGGTAATGTTTCCTGTAACAGGCAGATTGAGCTGGCCTATCTTTTCCTTTAGAGTCATCTTGGACATCAGATTGTCTATGAAATTGTCCATCTTGGTGTTTTGTGCAAAAATGCTTGCTGAGAGCATGAATGATGCGATGGTTAAAGGGATATGTTTTTTCATAAGTATAGAATTTTGTGGTTGTCCATGGATTGTGTGTTTTATCTTGCTAATGTACGATTTTTAGTTCAAGCTTGAGCGGATTTGTAGGTTTATCGTGCTTTTAATTTTGCCTTCTTTAACAAATCGCAGGCTGGGCAGATAAAATAAACGTCTGCTGATGTCATACTGATTTTAAGAAAGCAATAAGAATGCATGTATGCAATGGTAGACATGTTCTCTTTTGTGAACGTATGGAAAAGTGAAATTTCAAACCTAGATGGAAGATTTCTCTGACAGACAGTATAGTGTTGGGAATCGCTAATGAGTTTAAGATGTGGTAGGTATATAAAAAATAAAAGTTCCTGATTTTTCTTCAGGAACCACAATGCTTAACTATTATTTCTTAACTTTCATTTTTTGTTTCTAACCTAAATATCCTTTTACCTTAATTATACCTATTGAGATGTTTTGCATCACTGCAAATTTTATGTATTTCAAATCCTAATTGTAATCTTTTCACCTAATAAATCAATACTTCAACACTGTCGCCAGCTTCATGAGAACTTTTTATTTTCGTCAATTAGTTAATCAATAACTGCGTGTGCAGATGTATATATTTGTTATGTCTGTGTTGTTTTTTGACACTGCAAAGTTATGAACTGTGTGCGTTTCCACAATGACTATTCAAACAATAAGTGTAAAAAAAACATTTTTATTGATATATATCAACAAGGCCTTTGTCGGAGGCTTCAAAGTGGGTTCGAAGGTATGTGTTCTGTAGTGTTCATATATCTTTTTCAAGTTTGGTTTTAAGGTGTGAGATGTTGTATATTCTTTGTATGTTTGCATTCGGATTTCAAACTATTTTTACATGAATCAGGTTTGGCAGGATGAACAGCTCGGGCGTATAGAAATATGTGGCAACAGGAGAGCCAGACGAATTATATTGCGTCCGGTTGCAGATGGCGTCAGAATAACTGTGCCGTTGTCGTATGATGTTTCGTATGTAAGGGACATATTAGAGAAATATCGCGACGGATTATTTGACAAACAGCAGATGATGAAGAAACGTACAGTGGTGATTGACAGGAGTTTCTGCATCGAAACGGACGTCTTTTCCTTGAAGTTGGCAGAAGGAACCAGAAAAGGTTTTTATGTTAATACCAAGGGATATGAAAGTGTGCTGATATGTCCCCAAGGAACAGATTATACGGCTGTACAGGAGATGTTGCGCAAGGCTGTTGTCGAGATTATGCGTAGGCATGCGAAACGATTCCTTCCGCAAAGATTGGATGCCATAGCAAACAAATATGGGTTCACTTATAATGCCGTATCTATACGTTCAAGCCGTACAAGATGGGGCAGTTGTTCAGCTGGTCGAAATATAGCTCTCTCCTTATATCTTATGGCCTTGCCTTCGGAACTTATAGACTATGTGATAAAGCATGAATTGTGTCATACCGTTGAGATGAACCACGGGCCCCGCTTTTGGAATTTGATGGATAAAGTGACCGATTGTAAGGCTAAAGAACTGAGAAATCGTGTGCGCGAACACGGAATGCTTATTATATGATTGTATCAATAGTCGGATTGATGCTGTTCTATATCAGAAAGCGCTTAGATATTGTTATAGAAAAATCCGCAGGATTGGACTTTTGGTTTCCATTCCTGCGGATTTTTATTTTATGAGTTTCTGACCGGATTTATTTGTCGGCCGGGCTTGTCATACCAACTTCGATGCGATTGCCGCTGTCGAATACAGTTTTTGCCATCTTCTGAATGTCTGCACATGTTACACTCTTGACAAAATCTTCATAGCCTGTGTAGTTGTCGATGTTGTATCTTACACTGCTAATCAGGATGTTCATCCAATAGTCGTTGTTCTTGACATTCTCAGCATAGCTTCTCAGCATATACTCCTTAACCTTCTGGAGATCTTCCTCCTTCGGACCGTTGTTGACCATGTCTGCAACATTGTTGTATACAACTTCTGTCATGGCCTCGCGCTTGGCAGGTGCTGTAGGCAGTATGATGCCGAATGTACCGATTTCTTCAGGGAAGTTTCTTATTCCTGCTGTTACACCTACAGAGTATGCACCGCCTTCATCTTCTCTTACAGTCTGTGTGAATACCATCTGCATTATCTGCTTGAGCATATCCAGTTTTACACTGTTCTGCATGTTGTCCTTCATAGGTGCATGGTAAACAAACTGTATGAGAGCTGATGGAGTTTCCTGCTCCTTCTCGAATACGTTCTTGAGTACGCCCTTGCTCATTACGTGGCTAGTCTTGTTGTATTTCTCGCTACCCTTGATAGTCGGGAGTACTGCAAGATATTTCTCGAAGAGAGGCTTTACGCTGTCTATGTTGATATCGCCGACGAAGAAGAATTCAAAGTCGTCTGCATCAGCAAAACGCTCCTTGTAGATCTGGAGCATGCGATCGTAGTTCATTTTGTCTACGTCTTCTGCTTTTACGCGGAGTGAGCGTACATCGTTGTTGTATACAACCTTTGCGATTGTATCCTGAAGTGCTGTTCTAGGATCGAGATCCTGGTTCTGGAGCGAAGCTTTCACGCGCGAGATGGTAGAGTTGTATGCACTCTGGTCCTTGCGTGGAGCTGTGAAGTTGAGATATACCAGCTGAAGGAGTGTTTCGAAATCCTTAGTGGTACATCCTCCTGAGATACCTTCAAACTCGTCTCTGATGAAAGGATTGCTTGATGCTGTGATTCCGGCAAGTTTCTTCTGCAGGTCTATGGCGCTGAAGTTGCCCCATCCGCCTATGCTTATCATGTCGGCATTTCCGCTGTTGATGTAATCGTTGTCAGGATAGAGCGATGTTCCTCCCCAGCTGCGTGCTTCCATGCTGATGGTGTTAGGCTTGTAGTCTGTCTGCTTGATGTGTATCTTGATGCCGTTGGAAAGTGTGAGAACTTTTGTTCCGAATGCACCGTCGGCAATCTTCTTAACCTTTCCTGGTGCAGGAAGGTTGCTTACCAGAGGCTCGTTTGAAACTTCCTCCTTGTAAGGCTCAATCTTTTCAGCCTTCACGCTTTCGATGATTGAGAGGATTTCGTCCTTTGTAGGGCAAACGATTCCTTCTTTTTCAGGACAGAATACTGCGACTACGAAGTTGGAATCTGTAACGAGCGACTTCACCATCTCGTTGATCATTTGTACAGGGAGCATGTCTGCGAGCTGTTTCATGTTCTCGTATTCCCATTCGATTCCAGGCATAGGCTCGTTGTCAGTGAAGTTGCTGACGCATTCCTGAACATATTTGTTGTTCTCAACCTTGTCTTTCTGAGCGTATGCATTGTCGAGCATAGACTTGTAGTCCTGCTTGAATCGTTCCATCTCTGTAACTGTGAATCCGTAGCGTGCAGCGCGAAGAACCTCGCGGTACATAGCCTTAAGAGCATCCGTGTAGTTGTTGTCCTTGCATACAGTGATGCAGTTGAGCGCACCCTTTGTCTTTGAGAAGAGGAATGTGCCGTCGTATACGGAAGCTCCGAGGAATGGAGGGTTCTCCTGCTGTGTCAGTTCTGCAAAACGGCTTGCGAACATGTTGGCCATTGCAGACTTGGCATATTCGAGCATATAGTATGCAGGATTGGACTTCAAGGAGTCTGGATATATCTCGTGCTTGTTGAACATGTATATCATCGTGTTCTGCTGTTCCTTGTCCTTGGCAATAGTGACGATAGGTTCCTTGTTGTCAGGTACAGGATAGTAGATACGTTCAGCCGGATTCTCAGGCATCTTGATATCTGCGAAGAGGGTCTTTATCTTCTGCTCCACAGAGTCTACGTTTACGTCACCCACGATGATTACTCCCTGAAGATCCGGACGATACCACTTGTGGTAGTAGTCGCGGAGAGCATCATACTTGAAGTTCATGACAACGTCCATCGTACCGATAGGCATGCCCTGAGCATATTTGCTTCCTGCGTATACTTCAGGTATGATGGCTTCATACATACGCATCATTGCACTGCGGCGCATACGCCACTCTTCGTTGATTACACCGCGCTCTTTGTCTATTTCCTTCTCTTCAAGCAGGAGGTCATGGCTCCAGTCGTGAAGAATGAGCAGACATGAGTCTATTGCTCCCGGTGTGTTGACAGGTACGTTGTTTACGTTGTATATTGTCTCATCAAATCCGGTGCTTGCATTGAGGTTTTCTCCGAATTTCACTCCTATGCTTTCCAGATAAACTTTCAGTTTGTCGCCTGGAAAATTCTTTGTACCGTTGAAGCACATGTGCTCGAGGAAGTGTGCCAGTCCGAGCTGGTTCTGGTCTTCCAGAATTGAACCTACTTTCTGAGCGATGTAGAAATCAGCTCTGTCTTCCGGCCATTCGTTATGTCGGATGTAGTAGGTGAGTCCGTTAGGCAATGTTCCCTTTCTTACGTTTGGATCGAACGGAATCTCATTCATGCCAGGACCCTGTGCAGAAGCCACAGCTGAGAGCATGATGGCGGCTGCGAATAAGATTTTTCTGATTCTCATAAATGATAATGATTTAAAAAATGGATATTTTGTGTCTGTTTGTTGATAAACAATTAAGCACTTGCGCGGGTTTTGCAGATTCTCCACGCAAGTGCAATATCGGTCAGCTTCCTGTGTGAGCTGATTTATTTGTAACTCTTCTTGATTTTGTCATAAGCATGCTTTTCGTAGTCTACCGTATAGTGGAGGCCTCGGCTTTCCTTGCGTTCGAGAGCCTGACGTGTAATCAGGTAACCTACGTTTATCATGTTTCTGAGTTCGCAGATCTCTTTTGTCGGCTTTACGCGCTTGAACAAGTCTTCTGTCTCTTCGTAAAGCAGGTCAAGTCTTTCCCATGCACGGTGCAGACGAAGGTCGCTTCTTACGATGCCTACGTATGTACTCATAACCTGATTTACCTCCTTTACGTCCTGAGCAATGAGGACTTTTTCCTCGTTCGTCATTGTGCCCTCATCGTTCCATTCAGGCACTTTCTCGTTGAATTCGTAGTTGTCTATGACGCTCAGGCTGTGGCGTGCGGCCGCATCGGCATATACTACAGCCTCTATCAGCGAGTTGGATGCCAATCGGTTTCCTCCGTGGAGGCCTGTGCATGAGCATTCTCCCACGGCGTAAAGGCGATTGATGCTTGACTGTCCGTCGAGATCGACCTTTATACCGCCGCACATGTAGTGGGCGCACGGTACTACAGGTATGTATTCCTTAGTGATGTCTATGCCTATGCTGAGGCATTTTGCATAAATATTCGGGAAATGATGCTTTGTTTCTTCTGGATTCTTGTGGGTGACGTCAAGGCAAACATGGTCGAGTCCATGTATCTTCATTTCCTTGTCTATAGCTCTGGCAACAATGTCTCTCGGTGCCAGGCTGAGCCTTTCGTCGTATTTCTGCATGAATTCTTCGCCGTTTGGTAGACGGAGAATTCCGCCGTATCCTCTCATTGCCTCTGTTATCAGATATGCAGGATGGGTTTCTCCCGGATGATAAAGGGCTGTCGGGTGGAACTGCACGAATTCCATGTCCTTCACTTTTCCCTTAGCTCGGTATACCATCGCTATGCCGTCGCCTGTTGCAATGTTAGGATTGGTTGTCGTTGCATATACGGCACCGGTACCGCCAGTGGCCATGAGCGTGACTTTTGACAGGTATGTGTCGATTTTGCCTGTTTCAGGGTTGAGGACGTATGCTCCGTAGCACTCTATGTCCGGTGTACGGCGTGTCACGCGCACACCGAGATGATGCTGTGTTATTATTTCAACAGCGAAGTGGTTCTCAAGAATTTCAATGTTTGGATTGTTTCTGACGGCTTCCATCAGGCCTCTTTGGATTTCTGCACCTGTGTCATCGGCATGATGGAGTATTCGGAATTCCGAATGTCCGCCTTCACGGTGCAGGTCGAACTCACCTTTATCGTTCTTGTCGAAATTAACTCCCCAGTCCACCAGTTCCTTGATTTGGGCCGGAGCATTGCGCACAACTTGTTCTACAGCTTCTCTGTCGCTGATGTAGTCTCCGGCAATCATGGTGTCTTCGATATGTTTTTCGAAATCATCTACAACCTGATTGGTAACAGATGCTATACCGCCTTGTGCTTTAGCAGTGTTGGCCTCTTCGAGTGTAGTTTTACATATTATGGCTATCTTGCCTTTGTTTGCCCTTGCAACTTTAAGGGCGTAGCTCATTCCGGCAACTCCTGAACCGATAATGAGAAAATCGAACTTTTTTGTCATATATAGGCCTATTAGATAGTGCAAAATTAGCAAATTCCTCTTGTGGGTGTTATTTTTGGTGACATAAATTCTTATTTTTTGTAACTTGCGCATAAAAATCATAGTATGGATAGAGTTTTTCAAGCAAGAATACGCATAAGCAGCATACTTCTGCTTGCGGCCGTCACTGTTGCCGCAGTGTATTTCATGTGGTGCAAGAACGGCATCTTGATGGCTGTGGCACTGCTGTTTATGGTGGTCGTCATAGAAATGATGGTGAAGACTGCATATACGGTGAAAGCATCGGGCATGCTGGTCATAAGGCGCGGGCGATTCTCGAGAACTGTCGAAATAAACCTGCAGGATATCGAAAGCATCGAACGGATAAACCGTTTCAGAGTCTTCGGCCGTACCATGTCGAAGTACCTTCTTATCCATGTCAAGGGTGGAGTGTCCGTAGCTGTGATGCCTGTCAACGAAGAAGGCTTTGTGAAATGCATCGAGAAATGCAGGGAAAGAAATATGGATAAGTAGATTCTCTGCAGGTCTCCTCAATCCGAAAATGAATAGTTATGCTGGTATGTGCCAGAATGTTTTGTTGCTTTAAAATTTTGATACACAATGAAAAAAATCAATATATTGGTCATGTCTGCACTGCTGCAGTCTGCCGTTTGCGTATATGGTAATCCGAAATATTCAGATGAAGACGTTCCGGCTTCGTCAATAGCTGACGTTGCTTCGGATGAAGAAGAGATTGAAGACGATTCGTCTGAATGGAACGAAAAGGTACAGACAAAACTGCATGATTTCACCAGTGAAGAACTTGAAACTTCGAATTTCTATACCGGAATATGCATTTACGATCTTACTGCCGATTCACTTTTCTTTGACTATAACGGCAATAAGATCATGCGTCCTGCTTCTACGCAGAAACTGATTACTGCTGTCGCCGCGCTGGATTATTTGGGTGCCGATTGCGAATATGTCACTTCGGCATACATCTCGGGCAAGGTTGAAAACGGTGTGCTCAACGGCGATGTTTATGTTGTCGGAGGTTTCGACCCTGCATTCAATTCGGGCGATTTGCGACGTTTGGCGCGTGCAATAAGCAATGAAGGCATAAAGCGCATAAACGGCAAGGTTTACGGCGACGTGAGCATGAAGGACACCTTGATATGGGGACAAGGATGGTGCTGGGACGATGCTCCTTCTGAGAGCGAACCTTATCTGACACCGTTGGTTCTCAATCGCGGATGCGTGACTGTCTCCTCTGGACCTGGAAACAAACCGATGCTTGAGCCTTCCACATCGTTTGTTGAACTTCAGGACCGTACAGGCAATGGAGGACGGTTCAAGGCGACAAGAAACTGGGTAAGCAACGGAAACATCATAACCGCTTCAGGAAACATGAAGCGAGGCAACTCAAAGACTATCAGTGTGTATCGTCCGGAGCTTTATTTCCTCTGTACACTGACCGATTTCCTTAAGACTGAAGGCATTACATTCTCTGCCGACTCTTCATCCGTTGTCTACGGCTTAAAGGAATTGCCGTCGGAAAATGTGAAGCGCGTATACAGATGTTCGCGTACAGTAGAGCAGATTCTTGTCAAGATGATGAAGGAGAGCGACAATCTGTATGCCGAATCGATGTTCTATCTGCTTGCATCGCGTGCCAGCGGCCGCAAGTGGGTTTCGCATGATGAGGCCATCGACCGTATTGAGTCGGTCATCAACAAGGCCGGCGGTTCTTCGTCGTTATGCAAGGTTGCCGATGGAAGTGGTGTGTCCCTCTATAATTACACTACGGCATGTGTAGAAACAGCATTGTTGCGCTATGCATATAGGAATAGCGACAGAATTTATAAATACCTTTATCCTTCGTTGCCTGTGTCGGGTATGGATGGAACCTTGTCCAACAGAATGAAGCACGGCAAATCCAAAGGCAGTGTTTCGGCCAAGACGGGAACGTTGGAAGGCGTGAGTTCCTTGTCTGGATATTGCAATGCCTCGAATGGCCATCTGATGGCCTTCACCGTAATCTGCAACGGTGTTCTGAGAGGTTCTGTAGGCAGGAGTGTTCAGGATAAGATATGCCATATTCTGACGCATTGACGGTCATTTGCATACGGTTTTGCCGAGCGGACTGTGCTGTATTTTCCACAACGCCATGAAGACATTATTCCTATACCGAAAAGCGCAGGAATACGGTGTTTGCCGTTCTTCCTGCGCTTTTTGTTTTGCCCTTATATCATTGTCGTGATTTCCGGAGGCTTGCGAATCATTTTGTGAGCCCTCGAAATTTCGTTTGTGAGCCCTCGCGATAAAATTTCTGCGCGCTCGTAATTTTTTCTGCGGGCGCCTGCAGATATTCATCCAGAGGCGTACAGAATACGTTTTCTGGCTGTACATGAAGCAGGAATGAAGAGATACTGTACTGTTAACGAAAAGTTAAAGTGTACTGCCGGTATTGCAAATGAGGCAGATGTGTTACAAATTTGCGGTGTCCTATCCGGCTAGGACACTGAACAACCTTTGATTCGAGTATTTAGAACCATAAAAGAGTTACTTTTCTATTATTATGAAAAACGTTGCTGCGTTATCTATTTTGTTTCAGATGATTCCGTTGTCGGTGTGTTCACAATCTAGTGGATATTACGTCAGGGGCGAATTGAGAGATTCGTTGCTGGACGAATGTGAACCATACGCAACCATACGTATTGAAAGGAGCGGCGATACGCTTCATGCAGTGAAATTGGCAGTTACAGATGCTGAGGGACGATTTTCGGAGAAGATAGATTCGATAGGCCGTTATCGCATCTTGATTTCGTCTGTCGGCAAGAAACCCATAAAGCGCGAGTTTTATCTTAGTGACACGGACAGCATTGCCGATCTTGGTGTTTTGTATACCAGAGAGGAGAGCGAACTGCTCAAGGGTGTGGAGATTGTTGTTCAGAAACCGCTCGTCAAGTCTGATCCCGACAAGATTACGTACAGCATAGAGAACGACCCTGACTCGAAAACAAGTACCACGATGGATATGCTCCGCAAGGTGCCTATGGTTACCGTAGACGGAGAGGACAACATAAAGGTGAAAGGGTCGAGCAGTTTCAAGATATATGTGAACGGCAAGCCTAACGCGATGATGAGCACCAATCCGAAGGAAGTTCTTAAAAGTCTTCCTGCAAATTCCGTCAAGGAAATTGAGGTTATAACGGAACCTGGTGCAAAGTATGATGCCGAAGGAATAGGCGGAATACTCAACATCGTCACTGTCGGAGGCCGTATGTCCGGATATACTGCCACTTTGGGTACGTCGGCCGGAAACAACGGCTTTGGAGGCTACGGTTACGGTACTGTTCAGCTCGGCAAGTTCATGCTGGCAGGAAGTTATGGCATAAACAAGCATGTTTCACCCGAAAGTTATTCGTCCGGAAGGCGTGAGGATTATACTTCCGATGAAAATGCTTATCTGGATTCAGAAAGAAGACAAAAGTATGATGGTACATTTCAGTACGGCTACGTGCAGGGAAGTTATGAAATAGACACTCTGAATCTTGTCACTTTCTCCACCAACTTCTACAGCAGCGGATACAGCAACAGGAGTACAGCTCTTGAACAAATGTTTTCGAGAAGCATGATGCCTGTCTACTCTTACGGAATGAATACGGATGCTGACGGATCATACACGGGATTGACGGCAAGTGCCGATTATCAGCATTCGTTCAAGAGAAAAGGGCGGTTCCTGACATTGTCGTACAAATTCGATTACAATCCGAACAACAGCAGCAGTGAGACTGAATATGTCGATGTCGTTGATGTGCCTTTTGACCTCAAGGGGCAGTATTACGATAATGACGCACATACTGAAGAACATACCGTACAGCTGGACTATGTCGACCCTATAAGCGATATGCATTATGTGGATGCCGGAGTGAAGTATATTTACCGCATGAATCAGAGCGACGGAAAATACTATAAGGACAATGGTGCTGGTGAGCTCGTTCAGGATATGGACATGTCGACGAAGTATGGTCGTCGTCAGGACATTCTGGCCGCCTATGCCGATTATCAGCTCAAATGGAACGATTTCGGTGCTAAGGCCGGAGTACGTTTTGAGCATACGTTTATGGACATAGAGTATGAGCTCCATCCGGAGAGGGATTACGATGCCGGATTTGACGACTTGGTTCCTTCCTTGGTGCTTTCTTACTCTCTCGGACAGTCGTCTTCGCTGAAGCTGGGATACAATATGCGTATAAACAGACCTGACATCTGGTATCTCAATCCCTTCAGAGATACGAGCAATCCGACATCTGTTTCTTACGGAAATCCTGATCTGGACACGGAGAAGTCGCATAATATGAACTTGACGTTCAATACCTTCGCCTCGAAATTCAGTATGAATGCTTCTTTGAACTACCGTTTTGCCGACAACGGAATTGAAGCGTATTCTTTTATAGAGGACGGTATAATGAACAGTACGTACGGCAACGTGGGCAAGAGTCAGGAGTTGAACCTTTATCTGTGGATGAACTGGAATCCATGGAAAAAGACACGTTTTTCTCTGAATGCGAACGGAGCGTATGTGGATAACAGAAGTAAGCAGCTTGATGCGCACAACTATGGTTTCACCGGAGGCATAAACGGAAATATTCAGCAGACATTGCCTTGGGATGTAAATCTGAGTTTCTACGGTGGAGCAGGTTCTCCTTACATATCATTGCAGGGACGTGGAGCCGGTTACTACTATTACGGCATAAATGTCAACAAGTCGTTTCTTAAGGACAAGAGGCTCACTGTCACGCTGTATGCAAGAAACATCTTCAACAAGTATAGGACTTACAGCAATACCATCGATGCCGAAACGTTTAAGAATTCGAGCAAGAGCAGGATTTATCAGTTGAGCTGGGGTGTCAGTGTGAACTGGAGATTCGGCAAACTGGAATCGCAGGTTAAACGTACCAATAGAAGTATAAACAACGACGATGTCAAGAGCGGCGGTGGTGGCGATTCCGGTTCAGGCAAATAAAATGAAATCGTAATATGTTATGACTGTTGAAAGTAAAAGGCTGTGCCTGAGAGGCATGGCCTTTTGTTGTGATAAAAAGAAATGGACCGCAAAGCTGAATGATGCTCTGCGGTCCATTTTCTTGTTGTATAGATGTTTATGTCTTATTTGACATATTTGCTGTAATCTGTCAGTCTCATGTCGCCTTCGTGCAGGAATGTATCGTGCATTGCGAAAGCTGCTGACATCTTGTGGCATGTCTGACCCTTGTCTGCAATCTTGAGATAGTCCCAGAGAAGCTGCTTGTAGTCAGGGTGGGCACAATTTTCAATAATTGCCTCTGCACGCTCTCTAGGTGATTTGCCTCTGAGGTCTGCAATACCCTGTTCAGTTACGATGATGTTCACGTCGTGCTCTGTATGGTCGATGTGGCTGCAGAACGGAACGATAGAGCTGATGAAACCGCCCTTGGCTACAGACGAGCATGTGAAGATGGATATGAATGCGTTTCTTTCGAAGTCGCCGGAACCGCCGATACCGTTCATCATCTTTGTACCGCAGATATGTGTTGAGTTTGCATTTCCGTAGATGTCCACTTCTATGGCTGTGTTTATAGCGATAAGTCCGAGTCGGCGGATTATTTCAGGACTGTTGGATATTTCAGAAGGTCTGATGACGAGCTTGTCCTTGAAGAAGTCAATGTCTTCGTAGATGCCCTTGAGCACATCGTTTGTCACTGTGAGCGAACATGTGCTGGCAGTCTTCACTCTTCCCTCGCGCATAAGCTTTACAACTGCGTCCTGAAGCACTTCTGTATAGATGTTGAATGCTGGAACGTTAGGATTGCTTCCGAGCGCACCGAGTATGGCATTTGCAGTTGAACCTACACCGCTCTGCAGAGGCAGGAATGTTTCCGGAATTATGCCCCTCTTCATGTCGGACATGAGGAAGTCTGCAACGTTCTGCCCGATCTTGTCTGTTACAGGGTCTGCATCCTTGAATGCTCTTGCCTCGTCCGGAATGTTGCATTCTATCACTCCGACGATTTTCTTAGGGTCAATCTGAACGTATGTGGTACCAACTCTGTCAGAAGGCTTCTCAATCATTATCGGCTTGCGGTAAGGAGGGTCGAGCGGTTCGTAAACATCATGTATGCCTATTGATTTGGCGCTGTGGAAAGCGTTGAGCTCGATGAAAACACCTTTCTTTGCCAAGCGGGCTACTGTTGGAGCAATACCTCCTGCTGCTGTAAGATAGGCTTTTCCGTCTTCTTCAATTGCACAGCACTCGATGATTGCCCAGTCAACGTCTCCCATGAAACCGTATCTCAGCTCCTGTGCCATCTGGCTCAGATGGATGTCGTTGTATGCAATTTCTCCTGCATTGACATGTTTTCTGAATTCTGAGTTTGTTGTGTAAGGAGCACGGTAGCATATAGCATTTGCCGCCGAGAGCACGCCGTCGCAAGATTGTCCTGTCGATGCACCTGTGAAGATTCCAACTCTGAAAGGACGTCCGTTTTCATGTTCTTCGGTCGCTTTTTTTGCCAATTCTGCAGTAACTGCTTTAGGTGTACCGGCCGGCGTAAATCCGCTCAGACCGATGTTGTCGCCGTTGCAAATCATTGAAGCGGCTTCTGCTGCACTGATTCTTGTAAATGCCATTTTTATGTGTTGTTTATAGTTTTATATTTTTAGAAAATTCATGAGCTAACATGCAAATTTAATTTTATTATTTTGATTTGCTGAACAAAAATACATTTTAATGACTCATTTGTACATTAATGGACTATTTTTGGATGTATTCGAAATTAATTGTCCGTTTTTTGATTACTTTAATTTGCAAATGTCAATGATGTTCTGTTATTTTGTAGTCATATATGATTTATTAACAGCTTTAAATTGATATTATGGAAGAATACTCTAACAATCAGCAAACAGTTGCCGGTTCAGAGCAGAATAATCTCCGCAAACCGGACAATTTTCTTTTGTGGGCTATCTTGGCAACCATATTCTGTGGATGCGGAAGTATCATCGGACTTGTAACTGGTATCATTGCAATAGTCTACGCTTCGAAGGTCAATGATCTTTGGATGAGCGGAGCACAGTATGAGGCATTGGATGCTGCAAAGAAAGCAAAGATCCTTACATTCATTACTATAGGTGTCGGTGTTGTAATCCAGATAGTATATTGGATTTTCTATTCATCGATTATAATGGCTGCTGTAAGTGAATCAGCATACGGTTATTAAAATACGCATAGCAATACCGGTAGCGATAATCGTTGCCGGTATTGTTTATTATATATTCGACCCTTCTGAATATGTGGCATTTCCAAAATGCCGTTTTTTTGTACTTACGGGATTGAAGTGTCCTGCTTGCGGACTTCAGCGTGCCGTACATACATTGCTTTCAGGCAATGTGGTTGAGGCTTTTTCGTACAACTTGTTTCTGTTGTTTTCTTTGCCTTATGCCGTAGCGCTTGTTCTAGGCGAATACTACAATTTCGGAGGACGATTTGACAAACTTAAGCGGTTTACGCAGAGCCGAGCCATGGTTTATGCATATATTCTGCTGTTTTTTATATGGTGGATTCTGCGCAATGTCTGCGATTTGTAGCAATCTTGAATTAATAACTAGGATTTGTTTTTTTTATCTATATCTATGGCGACTAAATTATATCTTATACGACACGGCGAAACTGTTGAAAATGTAGCTCATATTCTTCAGGGTCAAATCGACGGTAATCTTTCGGAACGTGGAATACAGCAGGCCAAGGATGCGCGTGAAGCCTTGAGCGATATTGCCTTTGATGCCATTGTGTGCAGTGACCTGAAGAGATGTCGTGATACAGCCGCAATCCTCAATGAAGCCCATGGATTGGATATCAACTATACAAAACTGCTTAGAGAACGTGATTGGGGTAGTATAACCGGAATGGTTGCCGATGGTACACGCAAGATTGAAATACCTGAAGATGCAGAATCCATGTCTGCACTGACTGTACGTGCCAAGATTTTCCTTAATTTCATTCTTGATACTTATCCCGACAAGACTGTATTGGCTGTCAGCCATGGCTTTTTCTGCCGTGTTGTGCAGGCTGTATACTATGGACAGACAATCAAGGATGTAGTTCCTATGACCAATACTGAAGTCAGGATATTAGAGCTCGATGGTACAAAGAGATATTGACAGTTATCTGCCTTGCAATCAAATTCCTTTTTATTTGAATGCTTCTACGGAATAAGCAATAAGCAGATAGCGTCCGAATTTACCTAAAAATGTAGAAATAAGCACTATGGTTGGATTTGCACGCATGATGCCGAGTGCAATAGATATTGCTTCTCCTACTACCGGAAGAAAGGACAATACACCCATCCACGCACCTCTGCCTTCAACAAACTTTTGAGCCTTCAACAGTTTTTCTTCTTTTATCCCGAAGACTCTTTTTATCAATTTCATATCACCGATGGTTCCAATCCAATAATTTACCATCGAACCTGCTACGTTTCCGATGGTTCCGCTGACAACTGTCAGGAAAGGGTCCATTGTACTTGTTGCCAGCAATGCCGCCATGACAACTTCCGAGCTGAACGGTATAATCGTTCCGGCAAGAAATGCGGCAATGCCCATTCCCCAGTATCCGTAACTTATCAGAATTTCATTTAGTGTGTCCATAAATTTGCAGTTGCAGATGCTATGATTGCCAATACGGCAATTATGAATATAATGTTGGATGTGCGTGTGTTTGTTTGTGCAAAATACTGTCCGCCAACGATTGCTGTACATATATATGGTACGGCAAGCATGCAACCGAAATGAGACGGAACAAGCAATGCAATGGCAAATCCGCCTATACCTAAAGCAATGGCGGCATTATATATGGTTCTTGTTCTGGTCTTGTCTTTATAGCTGTTTCTGTAGAAATTTATTGAACCTGCAGCAAATAAGGCCAAGGCCAATGATGCCGGACATATCTCTACAGCTGTCAGTGAGCTGTAGTCGGGTGATGTAATCCTTATGATATCGTTGATGTCATTATAGAATATTTCAACATCACCGATGCAGAAAGCATATACAAACAGAAACCAGAACGGAGTCAATACGCCAAGTATTCCAGCCGTGAATGTACGCGGATTCAATGACCTCATAATCATTTGTGCAATCCAATAGAATGGAACCATGAATATCATTTTGGGCACGATAAGCGTAGCTGTACCTGCAAATAGATATGTTACAAACGACGTTGCTGTCGAACTGCTTGTCTGATATGTGACGAAAAGCGTGAACAGCGACAGAAGCGTTGTTATTGCTATCAGATGGAACGGCTGAAAATTGTGTAGGAACGTGCTTGCCGATATTAATGCCAGCAGGCAACTGCTCGGCATACGCGAACGTATCCTGAGCAGGGCGAATTTGTTGTTCATTTCAAACATCATACTTGTTATGACGATTGTGCAGGCAAATCCAATGAATACGACCGTATTGCCTGAACGTATCGATTCCGGTATGATGTTCCACGCGATGCTGTCTGTGAAGAATCCGGCTTTTTCTGCATCAGACCAGCCAATCCACACTGCCAAAGCAAATATGCAGGTTGCCGGCAGTGTAAACTGGCTGGATGCTATTTTTTTCAAGAACTCAAGTCTCACGATTCTTTTTCCTTATTTCTTAAGTCTTAAAGATCTTGTCCTATGTCCGAACGGAAGTATTTCTTCTCGAAGTTTATCTTCTGTGCTTCATTGAACGACTTGGCGAGTGCTTCGGCCTTGTCCTTTCCGTATGAGCTTACAGCTATCACACGTCCGCCGTTTGTAACGATTTTTCCGTCTTTTACGGCTGTTCCTGCGTGGAATACAATGCTTCCCTCTACATCGTCTATACCTGTTATCTCGTATCCTTTTTCGTATGCTTCAGGATAGCCTCCGGATACGAGCATTACGCATACTGCAGAACGGTCGTCTATTTCAATTTTGCGCTCTTCGAGATTGCCCTCAGCTACACCTTCGAACAGTTCCACCAGGTCGCTCTTTATACGGAGCATCACTGTTTCTGTTTCAGGATCGCCCATGCGGACATTGTATTCAATAACCATAGGGTTGCCTTCAACGTTTATAAGACCGAAGAATATGAAACCCTTGTAGTCGATGCCTTCCGATGCAAGTCCTTCTACAGTAGGACGGATAATTCTGTCTTCAACCTTCTTCATCCATTCCTTGTCGGCAAACGGAACAGGAGAGACGCTTCCCATACCTCCAGTGTTCAAGCCTGTGTCGTGCTCGCCTATGCGCTTGTAGTCCTTTGCTTCAGGCAGAATCTTGTAGTTCTTTCCGTCGGTGAGTACGAATACAGAGCACTCTATTCCGCTGAGGAATTCCTCGATGACTACGGTTGCACTGGCATTTCCGAACATACCCTCAAGCATGTTCTTGAGTTCTTTCTTTGCTTCATCGAGAGTAGGAACGATGAGCACACCCTTACCTGCGCACAGTCCGTCGGCCTTGAGCACGTAAGGAGCCTTGAGTGTTTCAAGGAACTTGTATCCTTCTTCGATATTTGTTCCGTTGAAGCTTCTGTATGCGGCAGTCGGAATGTTGTGGCGCTTCATGAATCCTTTTGCAAATTCCTTGCTGCCTTCTAGTTCTGCTCCAGCTTTTGAAGGACCGATGACAGGAATGCTGCAGAGTTCGGCATCGTTCTTGAAATAATCGTAGATACCCTTTACGAGTGGATCTTCCGGACCGACAACAACCATGTTTACATTGTTGTCAAGAACGAATTTCTTTATACCGTCGAAGTCGTCAGCCTTCAGTGCCACGTTCTCGCCGGCAGATGCTGTTCCGGCATTTCCTGGTGCAATAAACAGTTTTTCTGTCTTTGGACTCTGGGCGATTTTCCATGCAAGAGCATGTTCACGTCCGCCGCTTCCTAATAGAAGTATTCTCATATTCTTGGTGAATTAATGTTTTATAGAATCCTATTTATTGAAAATCATTTAAGAAAATCGTCGAAGTATCTGCTGATGTGTTCGTGCAGATGTATTCTGTCAGTACCCATCATGTTGTGTTCGTCGCCAGGGTAGGTGAACAAGTCTGGGTGTGTGCCAGCATCTATGCAGGCTCTGATGAACGAAAGTGTCTGCTGAGGAACGCATACAGGGTCGTTGCCTCCGTATATGATCATGAGTCTGCCCTTGAGGTTGCCTGCTTTGTTCAGCAGACTTGCATTCTTGTATCCTTCAGGATTTGCCTGAGGTGTATCCATGTATCTTTCGCCATACATTACTTCGTAGTACTTCCAGTCGATTACAGGGCCTCCTGCGACGCCTACCTTGAATACGTCAGGATAAGTAGTCATCAGGCTCGTTGTCATGAATCCTCCGAAGCTCCATCCGTGCACTCCCAGTCTGGTGCTGTCAACATAAGGCAGGCTTTTCAGATAAGCCACTCCTTCGAGCTGGTCTTTCATTTCCTCTGTGCCGAGCTGACGGAATGTTGCCTGTTCGAAGGCAAGTCCTCTGTTTTCGCTTCCGCGGTTGTCCAGACAGAACATGACGTAGCCTTTCTGTGCCATCCAGATGTCCCAGCCTCTGACTCCCCAGTTGCGGCTCGCATCGATGTTGTGGGCATGTGGACCTCCGTAGACGTATACTATTGCCGGATATTTCTTGTTCGGATCGAAATCTGTAGGGAGCACAAGTCTGTAGTACAGATCCGTTTTACCGTCAGCAGCCTTTATGGTTCCCACTTTCATTTCAGGTACGTCGTAGTCTTTCCACGGTTCTTCCGCTGTGAGAATGTTGACATTCTTGCCGTTGTCGGTTGCAATGAGGTCGATGCTTCTTGCCGTTGTCGGTGATGAGCTGTTGCTCTGAAGGTATTTGCCCGATTCAGACAAGTCGCCGTAGTGATAACCTTTGCCGTCATCGAGGAGCTTTCTTCTGCCTTTTATGTCGACGGCATACAGATTTCTCTGTATTGGATTTTCTTCGTTGCTTGCGTATATGATAGATTTCTTTGCCTCGTTGAATCCGAGGACCTCCATAACTTCGAATTCACCTTTGGTCAGCTGTGCAAGCTGTTTGCCGTCGGTATTGTAGAGATATATGTGGTTATATCCGTCTTTTCTTGTCTGATATATGAACTTGCTGTCGTCCCAAGGAAGGAACATTATAGGATTTGTCGGTTCGACATATTTGTCGTTCGTTTCCACGAAGAGAACCTTCTCTTTGTTGCCGTCCGAAGCATTGTAGCGCACCAGTTCAGCTCTGTTCTGGTCGCGGTTGAGTTCAATCATGTATACCTTCTTTTCATCAGGGCTCCACGCTATGTTTGTGAAATATCTGTCTGTCGGATCTCCTGCTTTCAGGTAAATCGTATTTCCTGTAGCCGGATTGTATATGCCCACAGTCACCTTGTGGCTTGTCTCACCGGCCATAGGATACTTGTCTGGTACCATCGTAGCACATCTTGTCGATATGTCCACCTGAGGATATGTGGTAACCATTGATTGGTCCATTCTGTAGAATGCCAGCAGATTGCCCTTAGGACTCCAGAATGTGCCTTTCATTATGCCGAATTCGTTGCGGTGAACACTTTCTCCATACACAATGTCGAGACTTCCGTCTTTGCTCACCTTATTTTTCTTTCCGTCGGCAGTAATAACATACAGGTTGTGGCCTGACGTATATGCCAGATTGCGCGATTCTGCGTTCCAATCGGCATTCTGCATACCTTTTTCTTTTGGCTGTGACCATTCCACCGTCTCTTTTTCCCAATCTACGAGCATGTCGCTCTTTGGTGTGCTGACTTTCACCAAAGTCTTGTCTGCATACGGAAATACAGCCTCATAAAGGTGGTGTATCTTGCCTGCATCGGCCTTTTCGAGAATGTTGTTTATTTTTTCAGTACTGAAGAGTACAGTTTTTTGGCCTGTCTTGCTGTCTACAGTAGAACATTCATCTACATCCAGTTCTATGCATTTGTCGCCCCACCATGTGAGGTAAGCTGTTTTAGGATAAAGCGAGTAGAATGTCGATCCTCCAGGCAGAAGGTCGTCGAGTGTGAATCTTTTCTTGTCCTGAGCTGTCATGGCCGAGGTGATGGTAAGCATCATTGCTAAAGCTAATATGCCTTTTCTCATTTTGTTTCTATATTGTTGTCTGTAAAAAGTGCGCGGACGCAGCCGGACATCAATATTCCTGCTTGCGTCCGCTTGTTTCCGCACTATCCTTGTAAATATTATCTTCTGTTGTCTTTATCCTTTCTGAAAGGACGTCCTTCGCTGTCGAAGCCCCAGCTCTTTCTTCGGTCGTTGTCGCCTTTCTTTCGGTCATCCCTTCTTCGGTCGTCCTTGTATTTCGAACCGCCGTCGCGCTTGTCACGTCTGTCGCGTCTGTCATCCTTTTTGCCGAATCGGCCCCTGCTGTCGTCATCGTCAAATCTGCGCTTGTGGTCTTTTCCTCCGAACGGCTTTGCCTTGAAATAATGGTCGTTGTCGTCGTGCTTGCGCTTTCCTTTGCCGAAGTGCTTGCCGCCTACCATTGAAGCATCGTCCATCTCTTCGTCTTCATCCTCATCTCTGTGCTTGTGAGGCTTGAACTTGAGATTGCGCTTTCTTTCTTCGTCGGTCTTGATGTCAATACCTTCTTCGCGCAGGTCCTTGAGCTTTCCGCTGAATATCTGATATTTGCGGAATTCGCATTCGAGTGCACCGTTGTAAAGCGCGTATTTTGTAGAAGGACGGAATCCTATCTGTGCGAAACATTCGTCTCTGAAGCTGAGAACCCACGCATCGTTTCCTGCGAAAGCATGTTTCAGTCTCTCGCCCAGTGTAGAGTAGAGTCCCAGAAGGTCATCTGTCGTGATGCGCTCGCCGTATGGTGGGTTTGTAATCATTATGGCCTTTTCGGCAGGCTGAGTGAAATCAGCTATGTCCTGTTGGCAGATTTCTACAATCTTGTTGACACCAGCGGCACGTGCATTCTCCTGAGCAATGCTTACGCACTGACGGTTGATGTCGTAACCGTATATCTTATGGTCGAATTCGCGCTCCTGTGAATCGTCATTGTATATTTTTTCGAACAGTTCCTCGTCGAAATCCTTCCATCTTTCGAATGCAAACTCCTTGCGGAATACACCCGGGTATATGTTGAGTGCAATAAGCGCAGCCTCAATCAGAATTGTTCCCGAACCGCACATAGGGTCGATGAGGTCGCATTCGCCGTCCCAACCTGTAAGCATAATCATGCCGGCAGCGAGAACCTCGTTTAGAGGAGCCGCTACTGTTGCCTGGCGGTATCCGCGCTTGTGGAGACTTTCGCCGGAGCTGTCGAGGCAGATTGTCACGTCGTCCTCTGCGATATGTATGTGTATTCTTATGTCAGGATTTGTGATGCCCACGTTAGGACGTTCGCCTGTTTTCTCTCTGAAGTAGTCGGCAATTCCGTCTTTTACTCTGTAGGCAACGAATTTCGAATGTCTGAAGTTTTCTGAGAATACAACCGATTCAACGAGGAATGTGCTTGTCGAATCCATGTATTCTTCCCATTTGATTGTCTTGGTCTTTTCGTATACTTCATCAGCATCTTTAGCCTTGAAGTGCAGTATAGGCTTAAGTATCTTTATCGCTGTGCGCAGGCAGAAGTTTGCCTTGTACATCATTTCCTTGTCGCCGGTGAACGAAACCATACGTCTTCCGATCTGGACGTTGTTGGCTCCCAATGCTGTGATTTCCTTTGCCAGTACCTCTTCCAGTCCTTGGAACGTTTTGGCTATCAGCGCAAATTCTTTTCCTTCCATGTATTGATGTTGAATGTGATGTTTCTTATGTTTTGTGAATCTATCTGGTCGTCTCTTTGTTTGTCTTGTGCGCCGTCATCTGCGCTGTACAATTCTGCTGTCGGCAGGCACATCCTCGGTCACCCATATATTGCCGCCTATCACAGCACCTTTGCCTATGGTTATTCTTCCGAGTATTGTAGCGTTGGAATATACAATTACGTCGTCCTCGAGTATCGGATGGCGCGGTATGCCTTTGATGGGATTGCCGTTGCAGTCGAGCGGAAAGCTCTTTGCACCGAGCGTCACTCCCTGATACAGTTTCACGTTGTTGCCTATGATGCATGTTTCGCCGATGACAACGCCTGTACCGTGGTCAATTGTGAAGTGATGGCCTATTTCTGCACCCGGATGAATGTCTATTCCGGTTTCCGAATGTGCCATTTCTGTAAGTATTCGCGGAATGAACGGAACTCCGAGCTTTAGCAGTTCGTGGGCTATACGGTAGTTCGTCAGCGTCTTGATGACAGGGTAGCAGCTTATTATTTCTCCGAAACTTTTTGCCGCAGGGTCGCCGTTGTATGCGGCTTCAACGTCGGTGGCGAGTATTCTTCTCAGTTTCGGAAGTCTTTCTATGAATCTGCATGCCAGATCAAGGCTTTTGTCACGTATATCGTCAGTTTTTGTGTCGGCACATGCATCGTTCATGTACAGTCCGGCTTCAATCTGTCCGGCCAACAGTCCGAACAGTTTTTCCACGTTCACGCCGATGTGGTATTTCAGCGTGTCGCTGTTTATTGATGAATTGCCGTAATATCCGGGGAAAATAATGGCTCTTGCCAGGTCTATGATTTCACACAAGACTTTGCCTGACGGCAGCGGTGTGTCTTCGCTGTGCTTATGAAACATTCCCTTGTATGATTCAGGCTCGGACAGTTCTTCGACGGCCTGCATCAGTTTGTTTGTACAGTTGGTGGAATTCATTTGTTGTCTTGTGTCAGTAAGTTAACATTCAGCCGTTTGTCGGATGATTTTACCTGCAAAAATAATGAAAAAAAAGAATCTTGTTGATATGAGGGTTAAAAAAATGCTGAAGTGCTGTTTTATAGTCAATAGGGCATGCGTGTTTTTCTGTTGAAATGCGAGCGCTCGTGTCCGAATTTTCGAGCGCGTGCGGTTTTGCTTGCGAGCCCTCGCAAGTTTTGGTTTTCTATAATGACAGATGCCGTACACCGAACTGTTAATACTTATTGATATATTTATTGTCTCCTGATTATTAAGAACATAAAAGCGTTATTTCAACAAAAGCGTTAAATGATATCTGAAAAACAAATCTTTTTACTTATCCGGTGTTTTCGGCAAATGTCATTTTTCGATTACCTTTTCTGGTCATCGGGTTTTATTATTTGTCAAGGTTTTGCTTCGCTCTGCAAATCCATCTGTTTCATGCATGCATAAACAAGGCATAAAGAATGCTTTTTATGAATGCTCGGCAAATATCTTCATAATTCCTGATGCAGGCAATTTGAAATCCCTAAATGCATGTAGGATTTTCCCTAATGCGGCATTCCTTTTCCCTATAGTATAATCAGACTTTACGTGCGCCGGCTGTAAAAACGGTTGTGCAATAGTTGGAGTTGCAAGCTTTATGTGCTAAGTTTGCATAAGATAAATGCCTTGTCCAGGCATTTGTATATGTTTTTTACTCTTTACAATCATTTATTGCCGTATGCTTACAAATGAAGAATGTGAACTTTTCAACTCCAGAATGAAAGGTACTATGATTGAGGCCTTGGGCATTAGGTTCTTGCCTTCGGATGACGATGTTGCTCTGGCAGAGATGCCTATATGTGCCGCTACGAAACAGTATTTCGGAATTCTGCACGGCGGTGCCTCACTGGCGTTGGCCGAGACTGTTGCAGGAGCAGGGTCGCTCCACATCACCGGAGGCCGGTACAAGGTGTGCGGTGTGCAGGTAACGGGCAACCACGTCGGCATGTCGGCTTGTGAAGGCAAGGTCTACGGACGTGCAACGATTGTCCATGCCGGCAAATCGACCCACGTCTGGAATGTGGATATCGTTGGTGAAGACGGAAAACTCATATCTACTGAAAGGGTAATGAATTATATTTTGAAAGATGACTGAAGATTTGAGAGAAAGAATCGGGCATGCAGAGGCTTTCGCTGTGTTCAGAATGCCGTTCGATAATGAAATTACTGTCGTCATTCAGAAAGGCATCGGGACTTTCGTTTCTGATGCCGTTCCGGAATTGGCCGGAAGACGCGGATTTGTCATGGTTCCATTCTCGCTGGGGCGCAGATGGCCGATTGTTCTGGTGCGTCCGGATAATGTTGTGCGTACGCATGTTCCCGATGGATGCGGAGAAAGTCTGGTATGTTCCGGGCTTTGCTGTGACAGCGGCCGCAAAATCTACGAGCAGGCTTTCGAAGCCTTCCACGGTGCCGTAAGCTGCGGCGAATTCGGCAAACTTGTGCTTTCGCGCTGCAGTGAAAGACACTTGGAAGGCGGCAATCTGCTTGACACATTCATAAAGGCCTGCCACATGTATCCGCGCATGATGGTATATCTGTGCCGTACGGCCGAGGGTGGAGTGTGGTTCGGCTGTACTCCTGAAATACTGCTTTCAGGCTGTCGTTCGCATTATTCCACCGTAGCTCTGGCAGGCACGATGGCCGTGCAGGAAGGCGGTGCTCGTACCGTTGAATGGAGCACCAAAAATATCGAAGAACAGCGTATCGTCGCCGATTACATCCGGCAGAAACTGTACGGCTACGCCGATGTGATAGAAGAAGGCCCGTACACGTCAAGAGCCGGGCATCTGATCCACCTCAAGACCGTGTTCCATTTTACTCCTGCCGGAGCAGGGTTTGTTCCTTCGCTTGTCGAAGAGCTCTATCCTACGCCTGCCGTGTGCGGCCTGCCGAAGGAAAAGGCCAGACGCTTCATTGAAGAGAATGAAGGATACGACAGAGGATACTATGCCGGCATAGTAGGAATGCTCGACGAGACAGGCGAGACAGAACTCTATGTCAATCTGCGCTGCGCCCGTATAGATGGCTGCACTGCACATCTTTACGCCGGAGGAGGCATCTTGCCGACATCGGAGCTTGAGCAAGAATGGACGGAAACCGAGGAGAAACTTAAAACCATAGGAAATGTTTTCAGATAAGAGAAATATTCTGCAGTTGGTGTCGCTCATCCGCAAGGACTGCATAGACCATGTTGTGCTTTGTCCTGGAAGCCGTAATGCTCCGTTGGTACATACTTTCGTCGATGCCGGTTTCCACTGCCACGAAGTGACTGACGAACGTAGTGCCGGATTCTTTGCATTGGGTCTGGCCGAATGCCTTGACCGTCCAGTAGCCGTGTGCTGTACGTCGGGTTCGGCGGTTCTGGACCTTTTGCCCGCAGTCAGCGAGGCTTACTACCATCCGCTTCCGCTGCTGGTCATTACGGCCGACAGACCCGAGAGATGGGTAGGACAGATGGATGGACAGACGCTTCCGCAGTTCGGCGCTTTCGGACGGCTGGTACGTCATGCCGTGCAGTTGCCTGAACCGTCGTGGAACGATGACGATGCTGTCAATGCAGAAGAGGTGTGGCACTGCAACCGCCTTATAAATGAGGCCTTGGCAGAGATGAAGCGGTGGAACGGTCCAGTACACATAAATGTACCTATCTCGGAACCGTTGTTCAACTTTACGCGTACCGAATTGCCAGATGAACGCATCGTGCGCTTGTCGAAATACGCTTGCTGCTACTCCGATTTTGCACTCTCGGAAGAGATGAAGGACGAACTTTCTGCATGCCGGCGTGTGATGATTGTTGTTGGACAATTGACGCCTGCCGAGGCACGCAGACTCTCGCCGCTTGTCAAGAGATTGTCAGGTTGCGGTTGCGTTGTTGTTGCCGAGGTGCTTTCGAATCTGCATTCAGAAACCGGTGTAATCGGCAATTTCGATGAGATTCTTTATGCTGTACATGATGATGCTCTGAATCCGGAACTGGTAATCACGGTTGGCGGACATGTGGTGTCAAAGCGCATACGGCGTATGCTCAGACAATGCAGACCTTTGAAGCACTGGCACGTGTCGGAGTACGGTGAGATGGCCGATTTGTTCATGTCGATGACACGTCTGGTGGAATGCCGACCGTCAGATATGCTAGGTGCGGTGGCTGAGGTCTTGGCTGATTCTGTCTATATGGACTATGCCGACCGATGGTATCGGGAATCGGATATTGTAGCTGAAACTACAGGAAATTATGCGTTCGAAGGTTTCACCGATCTTTCGGTTCTGAATGCATTGAAATCTTATTTTGTCGATGAAATCGCTGTTCAGACAGCAAACAGCAGTGTTGTAAGGAACCTGCAGCTGTTGGGTGCAGGTCGGTCGGATGTATACTGCAACCGTGGAGTGAACGGAATAGACGGCTCTGTTTCCACGGCTTCGGGCTTTGCGGCAGGAGGCAGAGACACCATCCTGCTGACTGGCGATTTGAGTTTCTTCTATGACCAGAACGGATTGTGGAACAACTTTGTGCATTCTGGTGATGGAGCCCTGCTGAGGATTGTGCTGTTCAACAACGGTGGAGGACAGATATTCAGAAACCTACCGGGATTGGAGAAATCTCCTTATAGAAACAGATATGTGGCTGCGGGACACGTGACGCATGCCGAAGGCATTGCGAACGACAACGGATGCGGATACATGAGAGCTGAAAATGCCGATGAATTCGCATTGTGTCTGAAGCGCTTCTTCGCTGACGATTATTGCCGCGAATGCCGTACTGCAATATTGGAGGTGGTTACTGATGCAGGTGACAACGAACGGGAATACAAGAATTATTATCATAAACTGAAAAGATAAAGGCTGAAAAACTGTATGGAAAGAGAATGGAAAGAAATCAAGAAGTACGAAGAGATACTTTTTGAGTTTTATGAAGGTATTGCGAAGATTACTATCAATCGCCCTAGATGGAGAAATGCTTTTACACCGCTGACTACGTGGGAAATCAGTGATGCGTTGTATTATTGCCGTGAGGCTAAGGACGTGCGTGTGGTTGTGCTTACAGGTGCAGGCGACAAGGCTTTCTGCAGTGGTGGTGACATGAATGTGAAAGGACGTGGCGGATATGTCGGCAAGGACGGTGTGCCTCGTCTTAATGTTCTCGACGTGCAGAAGCAGATACGTTCTCTGCCTAAACCTGTCATTGCAATGGTCAACGGATATGCCATCGGAGGAGGACATGTACTCCATGTCGTGTGCGACTTGTCAATTGCTTCGGAGAATGCGATATTCGGTCAGACAGGACCTAAAGTGGGAAGCTTTGATGCCGGATTCGGCTCTTCTTACCTGGCTCGTATCGTAGGACAGAAAAAGGCGCGCGAGATATGGTTCCTCTGCAGACAGTATTCTGCTCAGGAAGCTCTCGAAATGGGATTGGTGAACAAGGTTGTGCCTTTCGACAAACTGGAGGATGAAGTGGTTGATTGGGCAAAGACCATAATGAAGCGCAGTCCTATAGCCATAAGAATGATCAAGGCCGGACTGAATGCCGAACTTGACGGACAGGCCGGTATTCAGGAATTGGCTGGCGATGCCACAATGCTCTATTATTTCACAGATGAGGCTCAGGAAGGCGGAAAGGCGTTTCTGGAGAAGCGCGACCCAGACTTCGACCAGTATCCATATATTCCTTAATCAGTAGATGTTCTGCAATGAGATTTAAGATTGATATTCTGCCCAGAACATTGAAATTCAAGAGACCGGCAGGTACATCCAGAGGTGTGTATACTGTCAGGAAGGTGTGGTACGTTGTACTGCGCGATGCGGAAGAGCCGGGCCGTTTCGGTGTAGGCGAGTGTGCTCCGCTCGTGGATTTGAGCTGTGACTACTGTTCTGACGATGTCTTTGAACGCAGATTGAGGACATTGTGCGATATGGCGGAGAAGCTGTCGTGCGACGATGAACCTGTCTTGCCCTATGAGGAGTTGAGACCGTATCCATCGATGCTTTTCGGACTTGAAACTGCCGTCTGGCACTGGAAACGCCGTAGCGTGTGTCTGTCGGATACTGAGTTCGGACGCGGGAAACGCGGTATTGAGATAAACGGACTGATATGGATGGGTTCTTTCGAGGAGATGAAAGAGCGTATCGAGGAGAAGCTGAGGCTTGGTTTCGGGTGCATAAAGCTTAAGATCGGTGCCATAGACTTTGATTCTGAGCTGAACCTTATAAGGATGATTCGCGGGCGTTTCTCAAAGGATGACATCGAACTGCGTGTCGATGCAAACGGTGCGTTTAGCCCGGACGATGCTTTGTTCAAGCTGGAACAGTTGGCCAAATACGACCTGCATTCAATAGAACAGCCCATAAAGGCTGGACAGTGGGATTGCATGGCACGTCTGTGTGCCGATACTCCTCTGCCTATAGCTTTGGATGAGGAACTGATAGGTGTAAACGAACTTGAAAGGAAGAACGAATTGCTCGACACTATACGCCCTCAGTATATTATACTTAAACCTTCGCTCCATGGCGGAATTGCTGGAGCTGAGGAGTGGGTAGGCAAGGCTGAGGAGCGCCGGATAGGCTGGTGGGCTACTTCGGCTCTTGAGAGCAACGTGGGACTCAATGCAATAGCACATTGGTGCGCCGTGATGCAGGAGGAACGTGCAGATGCGTGTCTGCTTCCGCAGGGATTGGGCACCGGACAGCTTTTTGTGGAGAATGTGGCTTATCCTCTTGAGGTCAGGGGCGATAAGCTCTGGTTTGACTGCGCGGCGGCTCATTCGGCAGATACTATTGTCTGGTGATATGTTGCGTGCAGACGTTTGTAGTTTGAAAATATGGAACTTGACGAATTTCTTAAGGAATGGAATAATGAGTGTACGACGGTAGAGGTTCAGACATCCGGCTCTACCGGCGTACCGAAGAAAATGAGGGTGGAAAAGGCACGCATGGTGGCAAGTGCAGTCAAGACGTGTGACTTTCTCGGACTTAGGCCGGGCGATTCTGCTCTTTTGTGTATGCCTCTGCAGTATATTGCAGGAAAGATGATGGTGGTGCGTTCTATTGTCCGAGGACTGAAGTTGGTTTCGGTGCATCCTTCGTCTGAACCGCTTTTGCTTACGGACGAGCATATCGATTTTGCGGCGATGGTGCCTATGCAGGTCATCAAAACATTGGAATCTGATGAGGGACGTAGAAAATTCAAGCAGATAAGGAATGTGATAATAGGTGGCGGGGCAATAGATCCGGCACTGGAAGCGCAGCTGAAGGACTTTCCGAATGCTGTGTGGAGTACGTATGGCATGACGGAAACATTGTCTCATATTGCCATGAGGCGATTGAGCCGCGAGACTGCAGGGAAATGGTATACTCCGCTGTCGAATGTACATGTAGAGCTTTCTGACAACGAGACACTGGTTATTTCTGCTCCTGACATCTGCGACGGTGTTCTGGTTACGAATGACCGTGCTGTAATCAATGAAAAGGGGCAGTTCCGTATACTTGGACGAACTGACAATACGATAAACTCAGGCGGTGTAAAATTGCAGATAGAGGAGATTGAATCCAAAATATCCGAGTTGCTTGGCAATGCGGATGCTGAGGGACATTTCAGAATTGCAGGAAAAAAGGATCCGCTGTTCGGAGAAATCGTCGTAATGCTTCTTGATGAAAGTGTTTTGCCGTTGGAATCGAAGATTGCCGAAGCTGTAGCGGAGCTTCCCAAGTACTGGCGCCCTCGTGAGGTAATCAGGGTAAAGTCGTTGCCTATGACCGGAAATGGTAAACCGGACAGAGCAACTACGGCACTTATGGTAAACGAAAAGCCGGCAAATTGACGTTTTGACTGAATTTTCAGCTTTATAAATGTGTTTGGCTGAAAAAAGTATTTATTTTGCAATGTATTGTAAAATGCAGTGTATATGTGTAATCTGATTAATTTGCGTATGAAGAAGTTTGTTTCCCGTTTTTTTGTTTTGTCTTTGCTTCTTGTAACTGTGTCATGTGTTGAGAGCAACAACAAACAGAAGGAGCAGGAAGAGAAAACGGCCGATGTGGAGGTTAATACGCCTCAGGATATACATTCGGTTCTTGAGGCTGTCGGAAGCATTGGAGACGGAACAAGCATGAATGTTCTTGAACTTGTAAAGGAAAATGGCGATACGCTTGATATTGTGACGACCGATGCCAAGATTTTTGGTGGATTGGAGTGCGGACAGAAAGTGGATGTGTTCTACAATAATTTTGAGGACGAGAGTGGGGCTTCTATGATTATTAACCTCTCAGTACTTCAGAACACATGGGTGCTCGACGGTAATCCTAATGCTGGTTTTACAATTGTCGAGGATGGTGTTGTGGATACATATAATATGAAGGACCGCAATTATAATCATTGGAAAATCGATATGGGAGCTCTCTTGATGTCCTCCGACTATAGCGGAACGCTTAAGGTCGATACTTTCCATCTGCAGACTTTATCGGACGATTCTCTCGTAATCTCTGGTGGCAATTCGGTGTTGAAGATGGTTCGTCGCTGATAAGTGTTCATAAAGACAGAATATCTGGAACATACTTAAAAATATGGCAAATGCACTTCAGAAAGTTGTACAAAAGACTTCTGAGGTGCATTTGTTTTATGTTTTAATTGTACTGCTGGGTTGTTCTAAGCCAGGTTAATAATAATCTTTATCCGTTAACGGAAGCTTTTGTGATATAAGCCTATAAGTTTGCATGTTCTCCTTAGTAAAGCGCGCAACAAAGCATAGAACAGTAAAAACTTTTTACGAGAGGGGGGTATTTTGTTGCCAGTAATCGTCTGTATCGGAATTTTGACGCAATTTTTATAGAAAGCTATGCAAACAAAAAAGGTGGCCTTTTGGACCACCTTTTTATAATTGATTGTCAGATGATTTGCAGAAGATGTTCTGCTCATCCGAAAACGTTTTCTTAATATTTGCCGATGATATCGTCGAAGCTGCTCTTTACTTCACCTTTCGACTCCTTGTTCTCGTGATTGTTTTCTCTGTTTTCGTTGTGCGGACGGCGCTCTCCACGACGTTCACGTGGCTGGCGTGCTGGACGCTCAACATAATCTTTTGGTTTCTCAATCAGAACACGGTGTGACAACTTGAATTTGCCAGTCTTAGGATCAATCTCCATGAGCTTGACATCGATGTCGTCACCTTCTTTGATTCCAGCTTCTTCAACAGTTTCCAGTCTCTTCCAGTCTATCTCAGAGATGTGGAGAAGACCGTCTTTGCCAGGAAGGAATTCTACGAAGCATCCGTAAGGCATAACGCTGCGTACCTTTCCGTGGTAAACTTCACCGATTTCAGGAACTGCAACGATAGCCTTTATCTTGCGCATTGCAGCGTCGATAGCTTCTTTGTTTGGAGCTGAAACCTGAACTTTACCTACACCGTCAGCTTCTTCAATTGTTATAATTGTCTGTGTCTCTTCCTGCATCTGCTGGATGATCTTTCCGCCCGGGCCAATCACTGCACCGATGAATTCTTTAGGAATGATGAGCTGCTCGATGCGTGGAACATGTGGCTTGAGTTCTGGACGTGGCTCAGATATAGTCTTCATCATTTCGCCCATGATGTGCTCACGGCCGGCTTTTGCCTGCATGAGTGCTTTCTCGAGGATTTCGTATGAAAGTCCGTCGCACTTGATATCCATCTGAGTAGCAGTAAGACCGTTCACTGTACCAGTTGTCTTGAAGTCCATATCTCCGAGGTGGTCTTCGTCTCCGAGGATATCAGAGAGCACTGCATATTTGTCTTCTCCTGGATTCTTGATAAGTCCCATTGCTATTCCGGCTACAGGGTTCTTGATTGGTACTCCGGCATCCATGAGAGCCAGTGTTCCTGCGCATGTAGTAGCCATAGAAGAAGAACCGTTTGATTCAAGGATATCTGATACAACACGTACTGTGTAAGGATAATCCTCAGGAATCTGTCCCTTGAGACCTCTCCATGCGAGATGTCCGTGGCCGATTTCACGACGTCCTACACCGCGCTGAGCTTTTGCTTCACCTGTAGAGAATGGAGGGAAGTTATAGTGGAGGAGGAATCTCTGATAGCTGTGGTCGAGAACTCCGTCGATGAGTTTCTCGTCAAGCTTTGTACCGAGTGTACAAGTAGCGAGGGCCTGAGTTTCACCACGAGTGAAGATTGCAGAACCATGAGGTCCAGGCAGTGGGCTTACCTCGCACCAGATTGGACGGATGTCTGTTGTCTTACGTCCATCGAGACGTGTGCCTTCGTCGAGTACGCATCTACGCATTGCATCGCGCTCTACGTCGTTGTAGTAACGGTCGATCATAGCGTTCTTCTCTTCGAGTTCTTCTTCGCTCAGGTCAGCATGTGCTTCAGCATAAGCTTCCTTGAATGAATCGCGGATTTCCATGAATGCGTCTTCGCGTGCATGCTTGTCGCGGCTTCCTTCTTTTGTAATCTCGTAGCACTTGTCGTAGCAAGCCTTGCGCACTTCTTCTCTGAGGTCGTCGTCGTTGACTTCGTGGCAATATTCGCGCTTTACGTCAGTTCCGAGTTCCTTCATGAGTTCCTTCTGAAGACGGCACTGAGGTTTGATGGCTTCGTGAGCGGCTTTGAGGGCGCTGAGCAGATCCTGTTCGCTTACTTCTTTCATTTCGCCTTCAACCATCATGATGTTTTCTTCAGTTGCACCTACCATCAGGTCCATGTCGGCGCTCTTGAGCTGTTCGAATGTAGGGTTTATGACGAATTCGCCGTTTATACGTGCTACACGAACTTCTGAAATAGGACCGTCGAAAGGTATATCTGATGCGGCCAATGCTGCTGATGCTGCAAAGCCTGCTAAAGCGTCTGGCATGTCAACTCCATCTGCAGAGAAAAGAATAACGTTTACATAAACCTCTGCGTGGAAATTTGAAGGGAATAGTGGACGAAGGGCTCTGTCCACGAGGCGGCATGTGAGGATTTCCTCATCTGAAGCTTTGCCTTCACGTTTTGTAAAACCTCCAGGGAAACGGCCGGCAGCGGCATATTTCTCTCTGTACTCAACCTGCAAAGGCATAAAATCTGTACCTGGAACTGCATCTTTTGCGGCGCAAACAGTGGCCAAGAGCATAGTGTTGCCCATTCTGAGCATAACGGCTCCATCGGCTTGTTTTGCCAATTTTCCTGTCTCAATGCTAATTTCTCTTCCGTCAGGCAATGAGACCTTTTTCGTAATTACGTTCATCTTTATTGTTTTTTACATCAAAATTCGTACAAATATAAGTCTTTATATTCAGCAAACGGTTGACAGCAAGTATAAAACTTTTTTCATTTTAGACATTTTTCTGATTTTGAATTGTTTTTGGAGTGCTGCAACGGCTCTTATTTGTATTTTTGTGCTGTAAATATAAGAAAGCGATGAAAAAAACATTTTTTTACCTGTTGGCAATTGCCGCCGTTGTATGTTCTTGCGACTCTACGCCTAAGTTCCGCATCGAAGGAACAATTACTGATGCAGAAGACTCTGTGTTATATCTTGAAGCCATGACGCTGAACGGTGTGGATGTTCTTGATTCTGCCGAATTGGATGAAGACGGCGATTTTTCTTTTTCACATGCTGCACCGTCGTCCCCGGAGTTTTACGCATTGCGTATTAATGGACGCAGAATCAATTTGTCTGTCGATTCCACCGAAACTATTACCGTGAATGCTTCCTTGCCTACGATGGATTCAGATTATGAAGTATCAGGTTCAGACAACTGCACCAAGATTAAGGAAATAAGCGCTATGCAAAGGGAAGTTCAGCGTAAGATTACAGCTTTCGAGAAGAATACTTCGATGCTTCCAGGAGATATTACCGATAGTGTCCGCAATGTTCTCTCTGCATATAAGAAGAAAATCATGGTGGACTACATCTTGAATGATCCTTCAAAGGCTTATGCCTATTATGCTGTTTGTCAGTCTATTTCGGACCTCTACGGCACTTTCCTTCTGTTCAATCCTCTCAACGACCGCACCGATGTGAAATGTTACGCGGCTGTGGCAACAGCATGGGACGGTAAATATCCTGATGCAGAACGTACGCGCCAGATATGCAATGCCGCAGTTCGTGGTATGGAAAATACTTCCAAGAGAGTGGCCGAAATCGATGCTTCTAAAATCAGCGAAACAGGTATCATAGAGGTTGCTCTGCCGGATGCAGGAGGCAATGTCCGCAGTCTTAAGGGGCTTAAAGGAAAAGTGGTACTTCTGGACTTTACGAAATACGGAGCTCCGAAATCTGATGCAAGAACGCGTCAGATGCGTGAACTTTATAATAAATATTCGGCCAAAGGATTTGAAATCTATCAGGTTTCTCTCGACGAGGATATACACTTCTGGAAATATGCCTCTGAGAACCTTCCATGGATATGCGTCCATGAAACAGACGGTTCTGCAACAAGCGTTTACGGAGTTTCAACCTTGCCGACATATTTCATTATAGATAGAGACAATGAAGTTGTAATGCGAAGCGATGCAGTCAAAAATCTTGAAGCTGAAATCCTAAAGCTTCTCTGATTCCGCCAAGCTTATAATTGTTTCTGATAAACAAAAAATGTCGGAGCCGAAGATTGGAAGTATTATTCCATTTCGGCTCCGACATTTTGTCTTTTTATATGTAGCTTTTATACGTAATCCTCTCCAAGATTTATCTCGGCGTCATTGACGAATTTACGTATTGATGCCTGGTCGTTCTTTTTGCAAATTATCAGTACATTATCCTTTTCAGCGATGAGGTATCCATCAAGTCCCTGTATCACTGCAATTTTATCCTTAGGCACTTGAACAATACAGTTGCGGCAGCCATACATCATGCTTTTGCTGTTTGTCGTTACGTTCTTGTTCTCATCCTTAGGTTGCGCATCATACAGTGCACCCCATGTACCGATGTCTATCCAGTTGAAATGACACAGCATGACGTCCACATTGTCGGCTTTCTCCAACAGTCCCACTTCGATGGAAAGATTTGGGGAGGTTGCGAACATGTCGTCTATGATGCTTTCCATACTTTCGTTGTTTTCAAGTCTTTCCTGTGCAACGGTAAGAATCTGTATGGCATCCGGTATATGCTTCTTAATTGCATCCATGAATGTATTTACGTTCCAGAGGAAAAGTCCTGTGTTCCACAAGAATTCCTTGCTTTCGAGGAACATTCTTGCAAATTGCGACTCCGGCTTTTCGGTGAACGATTTCACCTTGAATATGTCCGATTCTATTTCATCGCCCATCTGTATGTAACCGAAAGCTGTTTCCGGTCGTGTAGGAACAACTCCGATTGTCAGCAATCTCTTGTGTTTGCCCACATAGTCGAGTCCTATGGTCATGTCGTCGGCAAAGTTACCTTCGTGTGTAATAAGCTGATCTACCGGCGCCACAATAATGTTTGCATTTGGATTTCTTTGCTTTATGCAGATTGTGGCCCATGTCGCACTTGCCACAGTGTTTCTTCTCATCGGCTCCAGAAGCAGATTTTCTGATTTAAGGTTGGGCAACTGTTTAGCCACCAGACTCTTGTATTTGATGTTCGACACCACTATTATGTTGTCTTCATCTATGATTTTCCTGAATCGTCTGTATGTAGTCTGCAGCATCGATTCTCCAGAACCAAGAAAGTCTACGAATTGTTTAGGTTCCGACTGTCGGCTTACGGGCCACAGTCTTGCTCCTATGCCTCCGGCAAGTATTATACAAAAATTATTTCTGTTCATACAATGTTTCTCCTTTTTAAGCATGTTTGCCGTTTTTCATTTCTACGCTAATGTAGGCAAAAAAAATGACATCCGATAAGACCGTAGTTGAAAAATGATTAAAAGATGTCCATGTTCATATTTAATAGCATTTGTTTGTATTTCTTAGGTGAAAAATTGTTGTATGTCAATAAATGTGCCCTTGCGCACATACGTGTGGGTGACTTGTTGCATTGGATTTGATTGTAATCTAATAATAATGAGATAGAAATCCGTTTGAAACAAAAATGGTCTACTTTCGCCATACATAAATATAAAATATGGAAACTATGCAAGACAGACCGTATTATCGGACAGTAGTTTTGTCGGATATTCATCTTGGTACTTCACATTCCAAGACTGACGAGGTGAATCATTTTCTCAGCAGTGTCGATTGCGATCGCCTCATTCTCAACGGTGACATAATCGACGGCTGGCAGATGAAGAAAAGCGGTACCAGGGGGTGGCAGGCCAGCCATACACGTTTTTTCAAGATTATAATGAAGATGATGGAGAAGTGCGGCACGGATGTTGTCTTTGTACGTGGAAATCATGACGATTTTCTTGATTCTTTCGCACCATGGACTTTTTCAAATCTTCATGTTGTACGTGATTATGAGATAACAAGCCGTGGCAAGAAATATTTTGTCACTCACGGTGATATCTTTGACCGCGTCACATCGCAGATGAAGTGGCTTGCACAGCTCGGTGATGTCGGTTATACTTTCCTCTTGTCTTTCAACAGTCTCTACAACCGTTACCGTGCATGGCGTGGCAAACCATATTATTCTCTCTCGCAGCAGGTAAAGAACAAGGTAAAGTCGGCTGTAAATTATATATCCGACTTTGAGCACACTCTTGCCGAGTTTGCCAAAGCCAGAAACTGCGATGGAATCATTTGCGGACACATTCATCATCCTGCAAACACGCAATATGAAGGTATACATTATCTTAATTCCGGCGATTGGGTTGAAACCATGTCTGCTCTTGTAGAAGACGAGAACGGATGCTGGAGTGTAATCTACTACAGCGACTTCATAGAGTCATATCCTGAGAACAAGAATGCACAACCGGCTCTCACTCTCGCATCATGAGATTCTTGTTCATTATCCAAGGTGAAGGGCGAGGCCATCTCACCCAGGCTCTGACACTCGAAGAGTATCTTCTTAGTCAGGGCCACGAAGTAGTTGAGGTACTTGTCGGCAAGAGCAAGAACCGTGAACTTCCCGACTTCTTCCGGAAGCGCATCCATGCACCGGTAAGCAGATTCGAGAGTCCTAATTTTCTTCCTACGCCTGCCAATCGCAGAAGTCGTATCGCACCGAGCATCTTTTACAACCTCGCACGGTTTCCGTATTATGCGTCAAGCATAAGATTCATAAACAATCGTATAAAAGCTCTCCGTCCTGACAGAGTAGTCAATTTCTACGAGCTTCTTACAGGACTTACCTATATGGTATGCCGTCCAGATGTACCTTGCATCTGCATAGGCCATCAGTATTTGTTCCTGCATCGCCGTTTCCGCTTCCCTAAGGTCAATCCGGTAAGCCTTGCCATGCTGAAGCTTTTCACTCGTATGACGGCCATAGGGTCAAGCCGTATGCTGGCCTTGTCTTTCCGTCGCATGCCCGACGACCGTTCCCGCCGTATATATGTCGTTCCGCCTTTGCTCCGTACCGAAGCAATGCGTCAGTCCGTTTCTTCCGGCAATTACATTCATGGTTATATGGTCAATTCGGGTTTTTCGTCTCAGGTCGCTTCCTGGCATAAGAAGCGCCCGGACGTTCCTATGGAGTTCTTTTGGGATAGAAAAGGCGAATCCACCGTGAAAAAGGTTGATGAAACGTTGAGCTTCCACACCCTCGACGACAAACTTTTTCTCCAGCGCATGGCTGGTTGCATGGCCTATGCCAGCACTGCCGGTTTCGAATCCATCTGCGAAGCAATGTATATGGGCAAACCAATATTGATGGTTCCGGCGCATATCGAGCAGGAGTGCAACGCTTTCGATGCAGTCCAGTCTGGAGCAGGCATAACTTCATCTTCATTCTGCCTTGATCGTCTTTTGGATTTTTCGAAGACATTCCGCCCCGATCCGCAGTTTGTCTTCTGGGCCAACAGTTCCGATATACTTCTTTCGCGCCTCGTGAGCGAACCTGCCGAAGAATCGGTCGTTGCACACGACTGGCAGTGGCAGCTTCATCTTTCTTGGCCACGGTTCAAGTTTTAGAATCTGACAATTTTATTCTTGATTTGCTTTGCTGTCTGGGCTTCATGCTGTAGTTTGCATCAGTGTGAAGCCTTTTTGTTGTATATAAGAACTGTAGTCTCGGCCAAACTTATATCTTTGTTGCTGTTAAACAAACTTCGTCAACGTGGAAATAACAGTTCTCATAGACAATTGTCCGTGTCCCGATTTTCCGGCACTTATGTCCGAACATGGACTTTCACTCTTCATAGAGTATTCCGGCAAACGTATTCTATGCGACATGGGTGCCAGTCGTAAGTTTCATGCCAATGCCGATATCTTGGGCAAAGACCTGAATACAGTAGACTTTGCATTTGTTTCACATGCACATGTGGACCACACAGGTGGTCTGCGCCATTTTCTTGAAACTGTGCCCGACAAGCGTGTTTATATTTCCAGCCGTGCTTTTTCTTCACGCTATTATTCTTACAGCCACGCCCGTCGTCATTCGCTTAGTCCTGATTACAGCATTCTGGACGAATTCACCGGACGTTTCTCCTTTGTCGATGACAGTATGTGGATCTCTCCTGATATCGCAGTTGTAGCCTGTCGTGACAATTCTTGTCTCCGTCCTTATGCCAACAGTCTTCTTTTTGCCGAGAATGATGGAATGGAACATCCTGATGATTTCTCCCATGAACTGTCTTTGGCCTTCAGGTCTCCCGATGGACTTGTCATCGTGTCCTCCTGCTCCCATTGCGGTGCAGTAAATATCATGCAGTCATGCTGTCGTTTCACAGGCGAATCTCATGTCCATGCTTTCATAGGCGGTCTGCATCTTGTCGATAACGCCCGTTCTTCCGATGAATTGGCTGTTTTCAGCGATGAAATCAACCGATTCTTCCCTGACGTAAGAATCATAACCGGCCATTGTACCGGCTCTTCTGCACGTAGCCAATTGCCATTGTCTGTGCATTCTGCAGAATTCTTCCACACAGGTTCAGCCTTCAGCCTGTAGTTTCAATGTTTATGTTTACTGTTTGAGGGAGTTTCATTTCATGATACCAGTATCGTTGTCGCTGAGATTTATTCTCTTGTCAGCCGAGCGGTACTTTTGTCCTTTTTCTATTCTCCATGTGATTTTAAGGCTTACCATGTTGCTGTAGTCTGTGTTGTACAAGGCAATATTCTTTTTAAGGTTCTTGTTCAATATTTCCGACTGGAACATCTTGTACCTCTTCACCAGTGGCTGTTGCCATGAAATGGAGAACTGCCAGTTCTTGTATTTGTACGAAGCGTTCAGAACCGAATATCCGCCGTTGTAGCCTTTGGTTTCTCCTTCCAGGAAGCGAGAGCCGTTGTCGGCGTATGCCGATATCGAGAAATTTCCAAGGTAGGCATCTATACTTCCAGCTACGAAGTACGATGTGTAGCAGTGTGTATAATCATATCCGAAGTTGAAGCATCTGAACAGTCCTCCGTATGCCATGATGGACAGTTTCTCGGGAATGATCCAGTAGTTGACGTATGCCATAGCATTCAGTGCATCGATCTCTTTTTGGTTCCGCTGCGTGTATATGAACTTGTCGTCTTCCGTTCTCTCGTAAACGGCCATGTTCGTATTCGGGCACATTTTGTAGAGACATTCTGCATACGACGTGATGCGGGAATCAGAATATGACAGTCGCAGAATGTTGTATATGTCCCTGCTTGGTTTCAGGTCTGGGCTTCCGACAGTCCATTCCATGCTGTTGTTGCGTATTGTCGCATCGCTCATCATTGCTATTCTGGATATACGTTCGTTGGATTTGAAGTTGTAGCTCAGCTGCAGGCCTTTTGTGAAATTGTAGGCCAATGCAACTTTTGGATTGAATGTCCAATAGTTGTATTTGTTGTTTCCCTGTCTGTAGTTCATGTAACTTGCTCCTGCACCGGCAGAATATCTCAGATTCTTCCAGTACCCCTTTATTTCAGAAAAGGCATAAAGATGGTTGTTTCGCATTATGTTGTCCGACGAAACATCACCGATATAACAGTTGTCCGTGTTTTTATATTTATAGTTTAAACCTGCCGATAGAGTGAAAGGTTTGAGTTTGTTTTCGTAGATGGCTTCGCCCATTATAGAGTAAGTTTTTCCGTCAACGTTGTATTCATAGCTGCCTCCTTCGTCATAGCTGTTGAAGTTGTCAGTCTTTATGTAAGTTCCTACTGCATTTATCGTGATGGATTGTTTAGGCGTAAACTGATTGAAGTAGTACATGTCGAGTACAGAACTGCACGTCTTGCTTTTGTGTTTTCCAGTGGCGGTGTATGCTTCCTGATATTCGGTGATGTTCTTTTTATTGATGTTGCCTGGAGTGTTGTTGAAGTTTCCGTTGAGCGATATCTGAAATACGCGGTAGGTTGAATCAGCCAGATTGTATGTGAGTTTTATGTAGTTGCTTGAATTCATGCTTCGTGAGTAGAAGTCATTGCGTGTAATTCTTTTTATGGAACCGTCGTTCAGATGATAGTCGGCGGTTTCTTCAGTTCTGCTTCCTCTGAAATCCTTGAAACCGAAACCATAGTTCAGTGAAAGTTCACTTTTGCCGTTGTGCAGTTTGCCGTATATGTCGTAGTCACCCTTTTTCGTCGTCACTGTCTGTGTTAAGTCGGTTCCTGCCGTATAGCCGTTCTCCTTACGCTTAGTGATTATGTTTATCACGTATGCGATTCCATCGCCGTATCTTACGCCCGGATTGTCGATGAATTCGATTCTTATTATATATTTCGGATTGAGCGAAAGCATTTCTGGTCTGCCGGCTATTATACCGTTTATGCGTACCTGCACACTTCCTCTGCTGTCTATGGCCGATATGCTGTAGTTCACATCGTCTATGCGTATATTGGGCAGTCCAAGCCTTCTCAGTATGCTGTATCCGGTGTTCGACGCTTCCTTCTGCGCCTCAGATGGGTATATCAGCATACCGTCGATTTTGTTTACTACTCTTGCCGCTTTCACTTCCACATCCTTGATTGTTACAATGCTGTCGGCTTCTTGTGCCGAAGCAGTAAGTGTATTGGAAGCGATGATGATCAGTGTTGTAGCTGTTTTACAGATGGGTAGGGCGCATCTTTTAAGATTATGCACCAGCTCTTTAAAGTTGTCTGCTGTCTGTTTCATGGTTCTTCTTTTGTCCTTGTTTCAGAACAAAAGTAGTGTTATGCATATTATAACCTTCGAAACAGATGCTGACATTTGTCTGACAATACGTTGTCAGGTATCTTATTCCTTGATTTTCAGTGAATACTGTCTGCCTCTATCAGTTGCAATTTCCAGATTGGAGTTGTTCTCCACTATTGGTCTCAGTCTTTTTATGAGGGTGTACAGCGTATCGTTTGCATCATCTTTCTTCGGCCACAGTTCCGTGCATATCCTTTCTTTTGATAAGGAATGCGCTGGGGCATTCCAAAACATCATCATCAGTTGTTGCTGCATAGGTGTGAAATGTATTGGATTGTGGTTGGAGTCGTAAAAACAGTTGTCGCAGTCTGAGTAGGTAATGCCACCGAATTCAACCTGATGGCAAAGCTTTTCTGCTTTCTTCCTCATGTAGAGCCATGAGAGCAGTGCCCATGCGAATGCCATAGCTGCTAAAGTTGATGACATTCTCTGATCTGATAGTCCGAATATCGTTGATGCAGACAATCTTGTGTATCCTCTGAGTGCAAGAGTAGCACCGGCGTTCTTGTCTTCGATGATCAGTGTGTCACTGCATATCATGTGTTCATCCGTTCTGCCCCCTTTGTACTGTTTGTCCACTATATCGAATGTGATGAAAGCATTATTCTTCAGTCTGCTGTTCTTCAGGTGCTTGCAGAATCTTTTGTCCGACACAGCAATCAGAACCTGGCCGTCCGAAGCAGTCCTCAGCTGTTTGTAAGCCTTTATGGTATCTGGTGAGACAAAGTTGTCCTCCTTTTCCTTTATTGTCATGCTGAGAGCCTGACTGAGATCCGCCTCAATCTCATTTCTTGCAGTCATATAACTTTGGTGACCTGCAAACAGAGATGTCAGCATCAGTGAAAGAAAGACTCCTATAGGTAAAAACTTGTTGTTCATATAAATAAATGTGACTCTTCAGTGATTGTCCAATGTTGCTCAAATATAGCAATAAGGTTAGTTTTTTAGTATGTCTGTAGGTTCTTTAACACATGAAAACTTCTAGAAGTTTTATAGCTGAGATGTGTCAAAATATATACTCTGCTCTTCATTTGCAAATTGCATGAATTGCAAATGAAATATAAAACTATGAATTTTTGTTGGAACTTAAATCATCAGCCTCTAAAGGTAGCTGTTTTTATTGACCGGTCATAAAGTCCAAGAACGATTAATTTGTTACTTCTTTCTATTATGTTTGCTGTGAGGCAGAATACACATAAATTAAACTATATAAAAACAATAACCCTGAAGTTTGCTTATTCAGCAGGGACAACAGGGTCTTACATTTGCAAATATAGGCATTAATCTCTATTTTTGCAAGAGGCGTATCGTTTTAAAACTTATGTAAAATGAAATATGATGAATGTTTGAAGGTGCTTTCCCCTGCAAGATTAAATAAATATGCACAGGCAAGTGGCAATGAAAAAGCTCAAACTTTGCGTTTATACCAATATAACATCAAGTTGAGTCAACGATTTTATGGAGTTATCGGTATGTTTGAAATTATGTTGCGCAATGCCATAAACATTCACTACAAACAATATTTCAATGATGATAATTGGATAATTAACCAAGCAAGACCTGGTGGTTTGCTTGAACAAGAAGCTTCCGAAGTATTGCGAATACAGCATGCATATACAAATATGGGAGTGTACAATAACGATAAAATGGTGGCTTCATTTACATTTGGTTTCTGGACTTATTTGTTTACAAGACGCAACTACCGTGTAGGAGGTAAAACCCTTCTTCAAATATTCCCTAACAAGGCGCATGGCTTAAAGCAAACGGACATTTACAAACAATTGACCGCTATCCGTGAATTTCGAAACCGAATAGCGCATCATGAGCCTATTTGTTTCAATTCCACATGTTCCATCGATACAAGGTATGCCAAGGAACATTATGAGTTAATACGAACTTATATAGATTATATGGGATTTGATTCAGATTCCGTATTGCGAATGGTGGAAAAGCCAGATTCAATACTAAAAGTAATAGATAGCATGAAATAGAAATGCTAGGAATATTTACTGAATATTCCCAATTAATTGCGACCAGAAACAAAATGATAACAATGAGCATTAAAAACAAAATCGACTAAGCGTTGAGTTTCAACTGCTTAGTCGATTTTCTCGTACCCAGACCCGGGATCGAACCGGGATGGGTTGCCCCACTGGTGTTTGAGACCAGCGCGTCTACCGATTCCGCCATCTGGGCTTAATTGCGGTTGCAAAGGTAGTCGTTTTTATTTAATAAACAAAATAAAAAGGCGAAAAAACAGATAAATCTGCAATTTCGCCTTTATTTTTGGTTGTGTGTTGCTCAATTGTCTGCGATAATCTCCAGTTTTTGGCTTTTAGTGCGGGTTTTCATCCACGCTTCAATCTTGGCGATTTCTGTGTCGGCAGGTTTATTCTTGAATTCTATTGTAGACAGGCAGATTGTGTCTGTTGCAACAGAATCTCCGTCAATTGTACACTTGATGCTGTTGCTGAGCGATAGTGATTTGACGTTAGGGAAGAGCACAGCCATCTCTTTACTCAGTTCGACGGTTAGAGCCTTGAATCTGTTTTCGTCTTCAAGTTTGCCCTTCAAACTTTCTATCAGATTCTGCTGTTCCCTTATTTCCTTCTGGCTGGTTTCGTAGAAATCCTTGAGCACAATGTTCTGCAGGCCTGAAATGTCGATAGAATCGTTGTTTATGCCTTGTATTATGGCAAGCCTCGCATTCTTCAGATGATATGTTGCCAGATGCGCTCTGGCGTTGTCTATCATTGTCTGTGACACTTCATCGCCGACTATGGCAATCTTTATGGTCTTGTTCTTATAGGAAATCTCCTTGCTTATAATCTGGGTATTCGGAAAGTTGAGCTCCTTGTTTATGAATTCAGTAGCCGAAGAGTTGAAAATTGTCTCTTTGACGATGCTGTATGTCATGAACACAGAGGGAGCAATCGTTACAGCCACTATGAGGAATATATATTTCTTGATGAGGCCTTCGCGCTTTTTGTCCATGTAGGCTTTCTTCTGGAACTTGAGGGCTCTTACTCCTATGAAAGTTGCCAGACTTATGAAAACCGTATTTATGAAGAAAAGGTAGAAGGCACCGAAGAAATAGAGCCATTCCCCGTTGGCCAATCCGTATCCGGCAGTGCAGAGCGGCGGCATGAGAGCCGTTGCTATTGCCACGCCTGGAAGCACATTGCCCTTGTCTTTGGCACAGATGGCTGTGATGCCGGCCAATCCGCCGAAGAATGCGATGAGTACGTCGTATATGTTCGGCGATGTTCGTGCCAACAGCTCCGATTGAGCCTCATGCAGAGGCGTCAGAGTGAAGTATACTGTAGCTGTTATGACCGATATGCCCGTAGCCACAGCATAATTCTTTAAGGAACGTTTCAGCAGGTCGAAGTCTGTTATGCCGACAGCCAGTCCCATACCTATAATAGGGCCCATCAGAGGTGAAATGAGCATGGCACCGATTATGACGGCAGTCGAATTGACGTTGAGTCCAAGCGAAGCAATGAATATCGCGAATATCAGCACCCACAGGTTTGCACCCTTGAATCTGATGCCTCCAACGATGGATTCGACGGTTTGCGCCTGTTCATCCCTTGTCTGCGGCATCCTGAAATATTCTTTCAGATAGTTTACGTTCATATTAAGAATAAATGTGGCGTTGAGTATTATTATAAGTGTATTGCAACAGTTTCCTGCAGAATGTTTATGACAGACCTTCTATCTGCCCGTTCACAATGTCTATGCGCTCGGCCTGCGGTGATTTCGGTAGTCCCGGCATGCGCAGAATGTCGCCTGCGATGACTACTATCATTTCTGCACCGCTGTTGATTACAAGGTCGCGTATGTGGAATCCGAATCCAGCCGGTGTGCCGTACAGAGTTGGGTCGGCAGAGAACGAATACTGTGTCTTGGCGATACATACAGGGAATTTCTCCATTCCGAGTTCGCTGATTCTCTTCAGCATCTTTTCTGCTGTCTTTGAGTAAGTGACGTTTCCTGCTCCGTAGATGCTCTTTGCCACTTTCTCAATCTTTGTCTTCACATCGTCTGTATCCTCGTAGCAGAGCTTGAGAGGCTCTGAAGGATGTTCTTCTATGGTTCTTACAACAGTCTCAGCAAGTTCTACGGCACCTTCTCCGCCTTCCATGTAAGCGTTGTTTACGGCGAATCCTACTCCCTGTTCCTCGCAGTGCTTGCGTACAAGTTCCAGTTCCTCGTCAGTGTCGGTTGCATATCTGTTGAATGCCACAACTACAGACTGGCCGTAGAGCTTCATGTTGTGTATGTGCTTGTCGAGATTCTTCAGTCCGAGAGTCAGGCCTTCGCTGTTTGGCTCCTTGATTTTGTCGAGCGCTACGCCTCCGTGCATCTTCAGACCCTGTGTGGTAGCTACGATGACAGTGAGTTTCGGCTGGAGTCCGCTCTTGCGGCACTTTATGTCGAAGAACTTCTCAGCTCCAAGATCTGCACCGAATCCGGCTTCTGTCACTACATAGTCGCTGAATGTCATGGCCATCTTTGTTGCCAGAACGGAATTGCATCCGTGTGCGATGTTGGCGAATGGTCCGCCGTGTACGAATGCTGGAGTATTTTCTGTCGTCTGCACAAGATTTGGATGTATTGCATCCATGAGCAGCACAGTAATGGCTCCTGCCACACCCATATCTTTTACGGTGAATGGTTTGCCGTCAGAAGTTATTCCCAGCAGAATGTTCTCTATTCTGCGTCGCAGGTCGTTTATGTCTTTTGCCAGACATAAAATAGCCATTATTTCGCTTGCAGGAGTGATGTCGAATCCGCTTTCCTGAACTGTTCCGTCGGTTTTTGCACCAAGTCCGGTAACGATGAATCGCAGGTTGCGGTCGTTGACATCAAGAACTCTTTTCCAAAGCACCTCTTTCAGTGCGAATCCTTCTTCTCTGTGCTGATAAATATAATTGTCCAGCAGGGCGCTTATCATGTTGTGTGCCGAAGTTATAGCATGGAAATCACCGGTGAAATGGAGATTTATCTTTTCCATAGGCAAAACCTGTGCATAACCTCCGCCGGCAGCTCCTCCCTTAAGTCCGAAGCATGGTCCGAGCGATGGCTCGCGCAGTGCTGCTACAGCCTTCTTTCCGATCTTGTTGAGTCCTAGCGCAAGACCTATCGACACGGTTGTCTTGCCTATACCGGCTTTTGTCGGTGTGATGGCCGTTACCAGAATCAGGTTGCTTTTCTTTACCTTCTCTTCGTCGATAAGATCTTCAGGCACTTTTGCCATGTATTTGCCGTAGTGTTCGAGTTGTTCGCTCTTAAGTCCGATCTTTGCGGCCACTTCGTCGATATGTGCCAGTTTGCACTCTCTTGCTATTTCAATGTCAGTTTTCATCTTTAAAGTTTTGTATATTGGCCAGTTAAAATTTTTAATATGAGACAAATGTAATTTTTTTTGATGAGAAACCCGAGTTTATGCCTTCATAAAACCGACCATTCGTCGCTTTTTGTCCTTTATAATGGCGTTTTACGCAGGTTTGCAATGTATAAGTATACCTGTCGGTTGATTTGTATGCAGGCCCGGCTGTAGTTTTCCAAGGGCTCGCAGACAGAATTCCGAGCGCCCGCAGTTTTTCTTCCGAGCCCTCGTAATTTCAGTCTTGGGCGTTCGAAAAAGAAGTGTCGCTTTTATCCTCGCTTTGTCCGCAATGCTTGATAATGAACCTGTTTGCAGGTTAAAAAAGGCGTTCAGACTTCATTCTTCCGACTTTTTTCTGTTTCTTTGCTGCGCCAAAAGCATGCAGGGCTTTTGGCTGGTGCAGATTAGGGTTAATGATATATATATATTTATGAAAAGATTCATGTTGGCGGCCGTGACAGCCTTGACCGCCTTTAATGCGGCAGACGCCGCAGAACTTTCTGAAGCGGCAGAAGGTACCGGTGCAGTACAGGCAACAGAGGCTTCAGATACGGCATCGGTAAAGAAACGTGGAGGGATATTCTCTGATTTTGTACAAAACACGACTTTCGGCGGATACGTAATCGGCAAATATTCGGTAGATGACCGCAATCCTGATCCTCAGAATGGTTTCAGTTTCCGTCTCATACGTCTTTATGCCGACGGAAAGATGGGTGACTTTGCCTATAAACTTCAGATTGACATGACCGGTTCTGCCAACAGCGGAACTTTGTCCAACGAGAAATCCCCGCATGTAGTGGATGCATGGATTGAGTGGCAGCGCTTCAGCTTTGCGAAAATCAAGTTCGGGCAGTTCAAGCGCGGATTCACCTTTGAGAACCCGATGCATCCGTGGAACTACGGTTTTGGAGGCAATTCGCTGGTAATATCCAAGCTTGTCGGCTATTCGGACCGCAGCGGCGAACACTCGTGCGGAGGCCGTGACTTCGGAGCTCAGGTGCAGGGCGATCTGCTCCCTGTTGCATCAGACCGTCATCCTCTTTTCCATTATCAGGTAGGCGTATTCAACGGCCAGGGCATAAACCATTCGGATGCCGATTCGCGTAAGGATGTTATAGGAGGTGTGTGGGTTAATCCTATAAAGGGACTCAGCATAGGTGCTTTCGGATGGAGCGGAAGCTATACGAAGAGCGGTACTACTGTCGACCGTAACCGTTGGGCCGTAGGACTGAATTACACCGGTCCATTCCTTGTGCGTGCAGAATATGTCGGTTCGGAGGGCGGTGCAATAGGCTCCGACGGTACAATTAATGAAGCTTTGGGCAATAAGGCCGACGGATGGTATGTTTCGGCAGGAATGCCTGTGTGCAAGAATCTTGAGCTTTTCGCAAAATGGGATGTGTACCGCGAAAGCCGTAAAAGCAGTACAGCCATTGAACAGTATGATATTTCGGCCAACTGGCATATTTATAAGAATCTGATGCTTCAGCTCAATTATTATTTTACTTGCGACAAGAGCTTGTCTACAAGAAATTCGGGAGCTGACAGATATTACAATACAGCCGATGTGCAGGTGTATTTCCGTTTTTGACGGAAATGCATCTGTGCATTTTTTTTAATGCACTTCATTTAAGGGTACAAAAAAAGGGGCTCATAACCCCATCTGCATCTGCAGTTCCGGCGTTTCCGGAACGGCTTGAGTCAGTGATGATGACTATCTCTGTCAGATTCTTCCAACGCTTGAGATGTTGCTCACTATGACCAGAACGGCCATCACTGACGCGATAATCAATTCAAATGTACCCATAATTAAAAATTTTTGGTTAATAATTTCGGACTTGCACTCTTGCTTTGTCCACTGCAAATGTAGGAATCGGATGCTGCATCAAGGTTTCCGGAATGTTGAAATTCTGTTCCAACCTAATGTAAAATCCTCAACCCTGCATGTTGTTTCATTCACCTTCGCTTTGGCTGAGATCATAGCTGTAGTCTATGTTGTCCCAGACATGTGTTCCATATTCGTCTTCCATTTTTTTATTCTCCTTTCTTTTCAGTTCATTATTAGTTTTATCAATTCGTTGTCTTCTTCATGCATTTTCCATACATATCCCCTGCGTCTGCCGGTCATTCTGATGAAGCATCTTGAAAAACGTATAAGCAATGCCGTTTCTTTCAAAGCCTCTGCAATAATCTTTTTTGCCATATCCATATTACTAGATTTTTATGAGTGTCGGTAGATACTTGTTCCGTCAGCATGAATCTGCTTTTGTCATAACCATCCCGTTATGTGTACGATGGCCTCGCGTATGAATGGCAGAAGCATGCCGGCGATGGATATCATGATTGAGAGTGCTGTCAGGTATCTTAAGATTATCAGTCTTGTTTCCATAACTGCCTTTCTTTTTATCCGATACAAATATCATAAAGTATTATTTCGATTTTATGTCTTAGGCGTTAAGTTTGTGCTGCAAGTGCTTTTTATTCTTTAGCTTGTTTTGGGGGCTGTTTTGAAACGAAACAAGGCGGCAAATCAGGATTGCAACCTGTCTGCCGCCTTATTTCGTTTCTTATATATAAGAAGATATGTTATTCTCCGTCCTGGAACTTGACAACGCCTCGTATCATGTGTCTGAGTGAACCTATAAGTTCCTGTGATTCCTGAATGATGTTGACGAATACAAGCATCGCTTCAAGATTGGTTGAAGAATCCTGCATTGAGTCAAGCATTGCTTTTCTGTGTCTTGACAGGCTCACCTGAAGCGACTGGCTGTCTGTACGTATTGCATCGGCCAGTGAGAAGTCGTTCTCCTTAAGCATCTGTTCTGTACGCTCGAACAGGATGATTACGGCATCGCGCATTGCGAGGAACGGTTCTATAGAGCTGATTGGTACAGGCGAGAAATTGTTTCCTACGTGTTCACGGCTAGGATCGTTGATACGCTTCAGACAGTAGAGCATCTGTTCGCATGAGTTGGAACCCAGGAAGAACCATGTGTTTCTTTCTATCGCCTGCATAGGGTCGATTGAACGCATACCGATGAGCTCGCGTCTGCGCTGGCGTTTCCACTCCTTTCTTCCCTCCTCGATGTCGTCCTTCACACGTTTCAGCCTGCGGTATTCCTCCTGGAAGAATGCATCTGTTGTCATCTTATATTCTTCCTGAACGAACTTGAGGAGCGAACTGTGGCTCTCGCGTATGTGTTTGCAGAGAAGATCCCAGATGTCGGCTTTGCTGCGCGATTTTACCATCTGTGTGAAAGTAACATCTGTCTCGGCCTCTTTTGCCCTGCGCGAAAAAACGATGTTGCTTCTTACGAGTATCGCTATGGCCGCTACGATAAGTATTGCCATCATTACGAAGCTGCCGTAGAACATCAGCATTGTAATTACGAAGCAGATGACGAATGCTACACCGGCTGTGATGAACCATCCGCCGATCACTGAAAGCATTCCGGTGATGCGGAATACTGCGCTCTCACGGCTCCATGCCCTGTCGGCAAGGCTTGATCCCATTGCGACCATGAAAGCTACGTATGTGGTAGAAAGAGGAAGCTTGAGCGATGTACCTGCGGCGATGAGCAGACCTGCGACAACGAGATTTACCGAGGCGCGTACGAGGTCGAATGCGGCTCCGTCCTTTATGATTGCTTCATCGCTGTTGAAGCGGGTGTTTATCCAGCGTGACACGCCCTTTGGTACATATTCTGATATGTATTGTGTGACGTTCATTGTCGTGCGCACGATAGTACGTGCAACTCCTGAGCTTCCGAACATTTCGTCGCCTTCGTCCTGACGTGAAAGGTCTACGCTGGTCTTTACCACGTTCTGAGCCTTTTTGCTCATGAAGAGGGCTATAACCATTACCAAGCCGGCACTTACAAGGAATATTGTCGGTGTATGTGCCGATTCATTGAGAGAGCCCATCATAAATGTATAAGGATTTCCCGAACCGTTTGCAGTGAAATCCAGGTATGAAGAAAGTCCTGCCAAAGGTACACCGATGAAGTTTACAAGGTCGTTTCCCGCAAATGCCATGGCGAGTGCGAAAGTTCCAAGAAGCACGACAATGCGGAATACGTTGACTTTCATATAGCTGAGCAAGGTCATCACTATGCTTGAAGCGAGAAAGCAGAGACATATTACGCCCCATGTATTTTCATTGATGAAGTGCATGAGTGGAGTGTCGTTGAGGGTTGAGCCCTTGAGGCCGTTGATGAGCAGGAACCATACTATGCTGGTTGTTGCTATTCCGCCGAAAATACCTATCTTGACTTTTGATTTCTTATTATAGGTGAAAGTAAATACGATTCTTGAAAGCCATTGCAATACGAAACCGAAAATAAATGCTATTGCAACTGAGAGGAATATTGCTAAGATAACGGAGAGCGCCTTTTCTGTGTTGAGCAGTTCTGAGAATGAGAGGAGACCTGACTCATCATTGTGGATTTTTATGATAGAAAGAGCAAATGAACCTCCTAAAAGTTCGAATACCATTGAAACCGTCGTCGACGTCGGCATTCCGAGAGAGTTGAAAATGTCCAGCAAGACGATGTCGGTGACCATAACTGCAAGGAATATGCACATCAGATCATAGAAACTGTAGTATGTAGGGCAGAAGATTCCATGCCGCGCTATATCCATCATACCGTTGCTGAGTGATGCTCCGACGAAAATGCCGACGGCGGCAATACCTAAAATAACTTTGAATCTCGCCGCCCGTGAACCTACAGCGGAGTTGATGAAGTTTACGGCATCGTTGCTCACTCCGACCGAAAGGTCGAAAATGGCCAGTGCCATCAGGAAGCCTACGATTCCTAAGAAAATTGTTTCCATTGTTTTGTGAGAATATTTGTTGTGAATTTATTGCGTACAATGAATATTTCCCTTTCCGGTTTTATGTTCCATTCTGTGTGGAATGGCCCGTTTACCCGGCGAAATTATAACGTTTTTGTTATATTGTTTTTTCAAAAATGTTTCAATTTTGTTACAAGAGCCTTGGGCGGATGTGCCATCAAAGTTTTGCAAGTTTAGGCGCTTCATCTTCTTTTGCGACTTAATGGCCTCAAAAATACATATTAACATTGATTTTATGAAGCAGTTTTTAAATAAAATTCGAGGCCTTTTGATTTTGTAACGAGATTGCAGCACAAATAATTCAGCTTTGTTGTATTTTTGACAGCAAATAAAATTCAGTTATGGAAAAGATACTAGTTGTTGATGATGAACAGGACATATGTGAGATCCTGCAGTTCAATCTCGAAACGGAAGGCTATGAGGTTGATGTGGCAAATTCTGCAGAAGAGGCATTGAAACTGGACCTGAAGAATTATCAGCTTATTCTGCTTGATGTCATGATGGGCGAAATATCCGGATTCCAGATGGCGCGCATAATGAAGCAGAAAGAAGATACTGCCAACATACCTATTATATTTATAACAGCCCTCGACAACGAGAACGATACGGTGAAGGGCCTCAATATAGGCGCAGACGACTATATCGCAAAACCGTTGTCTATGAGAGAGGTGAAGGCACGTGTCAAGGCTGTGCTCAGAAGAACCGCCAAGGAAAAGACCGTAGAGGCGGGAGAACATACGACAATCGGGTATGAAGGACTGAAAATTGATGTGGAAAGAAAGCTCGTGACTGTCAACGGCAAAGAGGTTCAGCTCACCAAACTCGAGTTTGAACTTCTGCACATGCTGGTTTCGAATCCGGAGAAGGTTTTCAGCCGCGAGAAGATTCTTGAGACAATCTGGCCGGACGATACTATTGTTATGGGACGTACCGTCGATGTGAATATAACGCGTCTGCGCAAGAAAATCGGTGAGTACGGCAAATGTATAAAGACCAGGTTTGGATACGGATATACTTTTGAACGTATCTGAAATTCCGTTTGCCTATTTCATATCTCGTTATCATGATAGCGAGATGACTGCGCGTCTACTTTTTATATATAATATGTAAGTTTTATTTTTTATTTATTTTGCCATGAATTACGTAAAAATGAGAATGCGGATAGGATTCTCTAAAAAGCTTTATTTAAGTGTGATAGGGGTCTTTGTGCTGTTTGCGGTATGTTTTGTACTCTTTCAGTATCATAGGGAGAAAGCGTACAAGCTGGAGCTCATGCAGAACAGGATGCAGATATACAACTATGAGATGATGGAAGCTCTCGGCAACAACATCATGGAACAGAAAGCTTTCATGGATTATGTCGCCGCGCATCATCGTGAAGGCATACATGTTTGTGTCATAGATACTTCGGGCAATATTATGCTCGACAGCAATGGAGGGGGTAAGAAGATACGATTGAGGAATTTCAAGAACCGTCCGGAAGTAAGGCAGGCTATGAAGTCAGGCAACGGGTATGGCATATATGGAGGCGGAGAAGATGGAATGGGGCCGAAGAGCTTCTGTTTTGCTACGTATTTCTCGGATGAGAATATTGTGGTAAGTTCTTCTGTTCCTTATAATTCAAGATTAGAACATAGTCTTGAAGCTGACAGCCAGTACCTTATATTCGCCGTAATCATAACAATACTTCTCGGTTTTGTCCTTTATAGAAATACACACCGTTTGGGTGAGCACATCAGACATCTGCGTAACTTCGCCGCAAAGGCCGAAGGAGCCGACCAGCTGGATACTGAGCTTCAGATGGATGTTCCTGATGATGAATTGGGAGAAATCTCGCACAACATCATTTCGCTTTATTGGAAGCTTAAGCATAGCGAAGAAGACAAGCTGCGCATCAAGCGTCAGCTTACGCAAAATGTGGCTCACGAACTGAAAACACCTGCGGCAAGCATACAAGGTTATCTGGAGACGATAATCAATAATCCGGATATGAGCGAGGAGCAGAAGAAGCATTTTATCGAAAGATGCTATGCACAGAGCATACGCATGTCGAAACTGCTCTACGATATGAGCGCATTGACAAAGATGGATGAGGCCGGAAGGCTGCAGATGTGCGAATCGATAAATATTTCCAGCCTTGTAGCTTCCATTATGGAAGATGCTGAGCTGGACGTGAAGAAGAGGAATATGAAAGTTGTGATAGATATACCTTCCGATACGGTCGTGAAGGGCGATATGACACTGCTTTATTCCATATTCAGAAATCTTGCGGACAATGCCATTGCTTATGCGGGAGAAGGTGCGTTGCTGAAGATACAATGTGCCGATAAAGGCGATAGATATATGTTTACTGTGACCGACAACGGGCCAGGAGTTGAACCTCAGCATCTTGCACATCTGTTTGAACGATTCTACAGAGTCGACAAAGGGCGAAGTCGCAAGCTTGGCGGTACTGGATTGGGAATGGCGATAGTAAAGAATGCCATAGTGCTCCATGGAGGAAATGTTGTCGCCAAACAAACTCCTGGAGGCGGTCTTACGATAGAATTTGACATAAAGAAAGATGCATCGGAGAAGAATGCCTGATGCCTCGCTTTCAGAAAAGAAGAATTGTTGTTTGCCGTTCAGATGCGCAATGTAAAGCGTCTGGACGGCAATTTTTTTATTTATAAATATTCTTTTTGATTACTTTGTGTCATTTGTAGTGCTTGTTATGAATAAAAAATGGGCATTTGTGATTTCATTTTGAGAGACTAATGTTAAATGTGCCCATTTTTTTGACATTTTTCTTTCTGACCTTGATAAAAAAGGCTAATTTTGCGCCCGTTAAAGTAAAAAAGTCTAATCTAACAAGTCAGATTTGTGAGAAAATATGTAGCAATCGCGGTCTGTAGTTCGGATTTGTAGTTTTTTTAAGACTTTGCTGCTTTGATCCTTCATGGCAGGCTTTTAAGAAACGTGTCCTTGTTTTATGATTGAATTCCAGTGATGGATGTTGGACATTTTTAGAATAGAATGGCAAAAAGGTAGGAATGGATGTTCAATCCGTTTATATATTAAAAATAGGTTGACGGCTTTTGTCGAGATCGATTGATTTATAGAAATCATAGACGTGGCTGTCGTTTATTTGGAAACTATGCTGAAAAGATTACCATTAAACAGTTGAACGGTGGTTTGCAGAATGTGTCGGGCGTATTGCTGATTCCGCATGTCGGCGGTTGGAGCAATGCTTCTGGCTTTTTGTTGTGGCATTGATTGAGAGAATTGAAACATTTATATTTTTATTAACTAAAACTTTTTAAGAATGAAAAAAAGAGCATGGTTGTTCCTTACTTGCCTCTTCGCAGTGGTAAGTATGGCGTTCGCCCAGAGAACGGTGACCGGTGTTGTCATCGACAGCAGCACTGGTGAACCTGTTATCGGAGCTTCTGTTCTTGTGAAAGGCACTACTGTCGGTAATGCGACAAATCTAGAAGGCCGTTTCACAATCAACAATGTTCCGGAGTCTGCAAAGCATCTTGTTGTTTCATACATCGGTATGAAGAAGACTGAGGTCGCTATCAAGGCCAACATGAAGATTTTCATGGACCCTGAGGATGCAAGTCTCGATGACGTCTTGGTCGTTGCTTACGGTACACAGACAAAGTCTTCATTTACTGGTTCTGCCGCTGTTGTTGAATCAGAGGATATTCAAAAAAATCAGACTTCAAATCCTCTGAACGCGTTAACAGGAAAGACTGCTGGTGTTCAAATTAATAATTCATCAGGTCAGCCTGGATCTTCTCCTTCAACAATACTTGTTCGTGGTATAGGTTCAATAAATGCAGGAAATGCACCATTGATAGTAGTTGATGGAACTCCATATTCGGGTGATTTGAGCTCTATCAATTCTATGGATATTGAGAACATGACAGTTCTTAAAGATGCTGCGTCAAATGCGCTTTATGGAGCTCGTGGAGCCAATGGTGTCATTATGATAACTACAAAAAAAGGTAATCGTGATGCTAAGGTGACTGTAGATGCAAAATGGGGTGTCAACTCTCGTGCTACGCAGACATATAATACTATTGACAATCCTGCTCAGTATTATGAAATGTACTATTCTGCTTTGAAAAATTATGATTTAGGAAGAGGTGCTTCTAATTATGAGGCGCATCAGTTTGCATTAAATAATTTGACGGCTAATAACTCTTATGGTCTAGGATACAATGTATATAATGTGCCTGTAGGACAGTCAATGATCGGTCTTGATGGAAAGTTTAATCCTGATGCTACTCTGGGACGTATAATTAATTGGAATGGACAGTCTTATCTTTTACGTCCTGACAATTGGTTGGATGAAGCATATAAGAGCAGTTTGCGACAGGAATATAATGTCAATGTTACTGGTGGCAATGAAAAGAGCAACTTTTATGCTTCTTTTGGCTACTTGGATAATGATGGTATAGTTGAAAATTCAGATTATGAGCGTATTACAGGACGCTTGAAGGCCGATTATCAGGCTAAATCTTGGCTGAAGGTTGGTGGAAACATGATGTTTGCACATGTTAATGCTAACTCTATTGATGATTCTTCTGGTTCTGGCGATAGTGGAAATATGTTTGAAATTGCAAGTAATATTGCTCCAATTTATCCATTATATATACGTGATGCCAATGGTAATGTTATGAAAGATGATGCCGGCAATGTGATGTATGACTATGGAGATCCAAATTATCCTGGATGTAATGCGGGGCTTTCACGTCCAATATACCCTAACTCAAATGCCGTTTCTGATGCGATTCTTAATGTAAATCGTATAGAGGGTAATACAATGAATGCTTCAGGATTTGCAGAAATCAGATTCCTTGATCATTTCAAGTTCTCTAGTGTAAATACTGTATTTGTGGATGAAACACGTGGTACTGCAACAACAAATCCTTATTATGGACAGTATTATACGTTAGGAGGATCTGTGTATAAGACACATGCACGCTCTTTTTCATATACATATCAGCAAATCTTGAACTATACTAATAGTTTCGGAAAACATAATGTTGATGTGATGGTCGGTCATGAATATTATCGTGACAGATACTACTATTTGACAGCAAATAAGAGTGCTATGTATGATCCAAATAATACAGAACTGGCTGGAGCTGTTGTTGAAGGATCAATGAATTCATATACTACAGACTATAATACTGAAGGTTTCTTTGGACGTGCAATGTACGATTATAATGGTAAGTATTTTGGTTCTGTATCATATAGAAGAGATGGTTCTTCAAGATTTCATCCTGATCATCGCTGGGGTAACTTCTGGTCACTTGGAGGAGCATGGATTCTTAATAAAGAAAGTTGGTTTGACGTAGATTGGGTTGATATGCTCAAGTTTAAGGCTTCTTATGGTTCTCAGGGAAATGACAATATTGGTGACTATAGATATGTTAATACATACAATATTGTAAATTCTAATGGTCAGGCTGCAGCTGTTCCTGCAACTATGGGAAATGAGAATATTACTTGGGAAACTAATGGAAACTTCAATACTGGATTTGATTTTGAACTTTTTGGACGCAGATTAACGGGTACAATTGAGTTCTTCTGCCGAAATACAACAGATATGTTGTTCTCATTCCCATTGGCACCTTCATTTGGTTATACTTCTTATTATGCTAATATCGGTGATATGCGTAATCTTGGTATAGAGGCCGAATTTGCTGGTGATATTATTAAAACAAATGATTTGACTTGGAGTGCACGATTGAATCTTACTCATTACAAGAATAAGATTACAAAGCTTCCTAAAGAGCGTAGAACTATGGTATGTTCTGGCGTCGAAGGATTCTCAAATGGTATGTACTTCTATGGTGAAGGAGAATCAATGTATACATTTATGTTACCAAAATATGCAGGTGTTTCAGAAGATGGCCAAAGTATGTGGTATATGGATAAAGAAGATGCAGAAGGAAATATAACACGAGTTGCTACTACAGACTATAGTAATGCAACAATGTATCTTTGTGGTACATCACTGCCTGATGTTTATGGTGGATTTGGAACTTCTTTTGAATATAAAGGTTTTGATGTTTCTATCGATTTTGCTTATCAGATTGGAGGACAGGTCTATGATAGCGATTATGCTTCATCAATGTCATCGCCGACTTCAAGTTCTAGAGGTGGAAAGTTCCATGCTGACCTTCTCAAAGCATGGTCTGTAGATAACAAGTCTTCTAATATACCTCGTTTCCAATATGGAGATGACTATTCAGCTGCTTCATCAGATCGTTGGTTGACAGATGCTTCATATTTAAGCATTCAGAATATCAATGCAGGTTATACTTTCTCTGGTGCAGCATGTAGAAAACTTGGTTTGGATAATCTCCGCGTTTATGTATCTTGCGACAATGTATGGGTATGGTCACAGCGTCAGGGACTTGATCCTAGGCAAAGTGTTACTGGAGGTGCTTCAACTTCATTGTATGCTCCTATACGTACAATATCTGGAGGTTTAACAGTTACTTTCTAATTAATAAATGTTAGATGTTAATATGAGAAATTATTTTTCAAAATTGATATTGGGTACATGTCTTGCTGGAACATTTGTTTTAACTGGATGTCTTGATGAGACACTACCTACAAGTGGTGCAACTGAAGATCAGATGAATGCTTCAGCCAAAGCAACAGAAGCGCGTATGTGGGCCATACCAGCCACGATGAATTATTTTGCAGTCTTGAGCGAGGATCATTGGGATTATGGATATAGTTCTATAATGCACATACGTGATCTTATGACCGCAGATATGCCTGTTACTTTTTCAAATTATAATCAATATAGTGTATGGGAACGTAATAGGTATCAGGGGGAAAAATATCTTTATAATCAGTTTGTATGGACATTTTATTATCAGTTAGTTCTTTCTACCAATAAATTAATCGGTGGAGTAAATCCTGATAATGCTAATGCTACAGAACTTGGTTATCTTGGTGTTGGTTATGCTTATCGAGCATTAGCATATCTTGATATGGCTCGTATGTTTGAGTTCCTTGAGAATGATAAAACAAGCAATATTAATGCTGCTGGCAATGATGTCTTAAATTTGACTGTGCCTATTGTTACTGATTCTGTTTCTGAAGATTCTGCTAGAAATAATCCAAGAGCAACAAGAATTCAGATGGCCAAATTTATAAGTGATGATCTTGATAAAGCTGAAAAATATATTAAGAATTTTTCTGCAGATAAAAGATCCACTAAGGCTATCCCTGATTTGGCGTGCGTATATGGTTTAAGGGCACGTTTGTATATGTGGCTTGAAGATTATCAGAATGCTGCAATTTATGCAAGAAAAGCTATAGATTCAGGTATTGCATATCGTCCTGTAACGGAAGAAGAATGGTTGAATACTTCTAGTGGATTTAACGATATGACAAATAAGGCATGGATGTGGGGCGAACAGTTCGCCAAAGAGGATAATGCTGTTGCTACAGGTATTGTTAACTGGACTTCATTTATGTCGTGCGAAACCACATACGGTTATGCTGGAGGTGGCGGTGTTAAGCCTATGATAGATGCTAAACTGTATAATTCAATATCAAATGATGATTTTCGTAAGCTTTCTTGGAAGGCTCCAAAGACTTCTGATCTTTATGGAAAGAATACATATTGCGATAATACAATAGGAGAATCCCTTCCTGATTATGCATCTTTGAAATTCCGTCCAGGAAGTGGAAATACAACACTCCCATCTGTTGCTTCGGCTACTGCGTACCCTTTGATGCGTATTGAAGAAATGTATTTCATTGAAGCTGAGGCCACTGCTCATTTAAATCCAGTAGAAGGACGTGAGCTGATAGTCGACTTTATGAAGAATTACAGATATTCGTCATATACAACGTCTGCTTCCGCTTATGAGGATGTAATAGATGAGATATTTAAGCAGAAGAGGGTTGAGTTCTGGGGAGAAGGTATAATCTTCTTTGATTACAAGAGACTCAATAAGGCTGTAGATAGAGCTTATCCAAGTACTCGTACTTATGAGAATAACTGGAGAGATGATGAACGTTTTAGAACTACTACGCGTCCTGCATGGATGAATTTCTGTATCGTGCAGACAGAAAAGAATAACAATTCAGCCTTAATGGGATTCGAGAATCCAGATCCAAGTGATTTGTATGAATTGATTACTGTTGAATAAAAAGTAAAAGTATGAGACAATATAAAAATTATTTTGCATTAACTCTTATTCTTGTGGCAACGTTGTTTGCTTCATGTACAGATGACGTTGATTATAGTAAGGGTAATCGTGCCGAAGAAACTTTTGGTTTGAAGTTTCCTTCAAGTCAGCCTGTAGAGATTGCTCCTGATGATGAAGCAACAGTGGCTTATGAGGTTAAAAGAAAAGATGTAGAGGGAGAAGTGACTCTTCCTGTCATAATCACAGAAAATACTGATGAAGTATTTAAGGTTTCACCAATTACTTTTGCTGATGGAGATTCTGTTGCGATTATGAATATTGATTTTTCTAAGGCTGAAGTAGGAAAAAACTATAGTTTGAAATTGGAAGTAAATGATCCGGAATATGTTAATAATTATTCTACAGGTAATCATTTTAGCCTTGAGGTTATAAAGATAAAGTGGAATCTTGTAGGTCAATGTATGTATACGGATGATATACTGACAGCAATGGCAATAGACAAGTCATTGACTTATCCTGTTACTGTTTACGAACGTGATGATAAGAAAGGATTGTTTAGAATAGAAGATACATATAAGTATTTTGCTATGAACGAAGATGGTTCGATAGAACCGTCTATGTGGGATAGTAGCCAAGATCATTGGTATATCACGATTGATGCTCAAGATCCTGAACATGTTACAATTCCTTATGCTGAAACAGGTTTAAATGTTCCAGGTGGAGGAAAGTTCTATGTATGGAGTATGGCTGATTATTATCTTGAGAATGGTGATTCTGCTAGTGCCGATAAAAACTATGGTAAATATGAGTATGGTGAAATAACATTCCCTGCAGGATCTTTGCTTGCAAGTCTTGATGTTTACGGAGGTAGTTTCTATGCTGCTAATGGTGCAGGTGCTTTTAAATTAGTAATAGATCCTACACAGAAAAAATACGAGGCTGATCCAAAGTATGATTTTGATTGGGAGGCAGTATTTACTACTGGTTTGTATACATCAGAGATACTTGGATATTCTGGTGTTGCTGCATTGTATAAAGGTACATGTAATGTAAAAAAAGATGGTTGTGATACCATTTTTGCAAATAATTATGGTGACCTTTATAAGATTGAAAACGTGTACGGAATGGGAGAGGATCTTTATTTTACTGTAAAGGATGGTATGATGGGAGTTCCAGGTTCTGATTATAGGATGCAATTCACAGGTATACAAGTATTAGGACAAAATGTATATGCAAAGATTAATGTAGACGCATCAACGTACGCAGATAAGCTCATTACTCTTAATATTACATTTATGAATGAGGATGGTTCTATTGTATTTGGAACATCTGATGATATTATTTCTAATATAACTTATTCTGAATGGGGACAGGGTATCTTCACATACAATGGACTGTATGGTGGACAGGGTCTTGTACAAATCTCCAAGAGGGACGATGCCGAAGTCTACAGGCTTCACGACCTGTTCGAGGAAGGCTACGACATTGATTTCACATGGAACAGGGAGACCAACGAAGTGGCAATGGAACCTCAGTACGTATGCGAGATGCAGGGATTCATGGTAGGAGTTATGGACCTCGAGTCATCAGGATTTGCTGATATGGCTGTCGAAGAAGGTTATGTGGAAGACCCTCGTTCGTACTTCGACCCTGCTACCAATACATTCTACTTCACTACAATCTATGTTGATCTTCTTTCCGGTCAGGTACTCGGGGACGAAAGCGGTCCTCTGATCGGCGACAAGGAGACACTTGAGGTTGTATCGACAGTCGAGAACGGCAAGCTCCGCACAGTTTCTTTGGGCGACAGCTTCAAGAACGTTGCCAAGACAATCAAGGCTTCTTCTGTCCGCAAGTTCGGCAAGAAAGTCAATGGCGTCGGTCTGACTCCGAAGAAAGTGGGCAAGACTTTGATGAACAGAAAAACCAATCTTACCAGATTTGTAACCAGATAAGATTTGTTTTCAACAATATTAGCCTGGGATTCAGTTCCCGGGCTTTTTGTCTTTAAGCGTATTCATAAAGAAACAATCAATGAAAAAGATTCTATTTACAACTTTGGCCGTTTCGGCCGTAATGGCGGCTTTCGCCGAGCCGATTGGCCACGAGGAGGCTCGTGCCATTGCTTCTGCTTACCTCAACAGCGTGCGCAGGCAGACGGCGGAACCCGTTCTTGCCTTGTCGCAGAACGAAGTGAAAAGCATCAAAGCCTACGGCATAGTAGATGCTCCGGCTTTCTACGTGTTCAACGCATCCGACGGCCGCGGATTTGTGGTAGTGTCAGGTGACGATGATTTTCCTAGTATCATAGGTTATTCTAATGATGGTTTTTTCCCTTCTAGTGGGCAGATGCCGGAAGGATTAAATGATTTGTTGTCCTTTTACAGTCAGTATGTTGCTGATGTCAGAAGTGGTATAGCAGAGGCACCAGTTACTAATCTTGACAGAAGTCTTTCAAGAGCATCTGTGCCAGTCGTTGCTCCTCTTTGCACTTCAAAATGGTCTCAAAATGATCCATACAACATGTATGCTCCTAAGATTGGCTCTACCACTTGTCCTGTAGGATGCGTGGCTACGGCAATGTCGCAGCTCATGTACTTCTGGAAATACCCTGAAAGGGGTAACGGACAGGTCAGCTACGAAGTTCCAAGTTACGGCATTCCTATCAGTGAGAACCTGAGCGAGAGTGTCTACGATTGGAGCCGCATGAGCAATGCCGTGACGAACAGTTCTTCAGAGGCCTCCAAGGAGGCTGTCGCAAAGCTCTGCTACGATGCCGGAGTTTCCGTATCGATGCAGTATGCCCCTTACTCTAGCGGTGCATTCGACCTCGATGCTTTGGCAGCTCTTGTCAACAATTTTGGATACAGCTCTTCTGTACAGTTGGTCTACAGAGATTGCTATGCAAAGCTAAATGAATGGCAGGAAGTCATGAAGTCTGAACTAGACGCAGGTAGACCTATTTATTTCTCGGCACAGTCTCCAAGCGGTGGTGGCAAGGATGCCGGGGGGCATGCTTTTATAGTAGATGGTTATGATACAGATGATTTTGCTCACGTTAATTGGGGATGGGGTGGTCTTTACGATGGATATTACTCTATATCAAGACTTGATCCGGGCAACTATGCTTTCACTGCCGGTCAGGCTATGATGGTTGGTCTCAGACCAGCATCGGAGGGTGCGGCCGAAACCCAGTCTGTGCTTTATCTGGAGAGTGCTCCTTCGCTCAGGATTACCGGAACTGATAGAGATTCTGAATTCAGCGTGTATTTGAGTGCCGCATATAATATATGCAGTCCAAAGTCGCCGGTGTCGTGGACAATCGGTGTAGGTCTTTATAGACCTGACGGCACTTTTGTTGCAGATGTCTGCACAGAATCCGAGTCTGACAGAACCGTAACTGATGTTGAGCATTTTTATGGCTTCGGCAAGGCGACACTCAAATGTCAGATACCGGAGAGTATTCCTGAAGGCGATTATGTTCTTAAGTTGTCCACTAAGGAAGTCGGTTTCGACAGCTGGATTCTTCCTGCAGTTGTTGGCGGCGCATCCAAAAACGAGTTCCCTGTATGGGTCACTTCGAGCGAACTCCGATTCGACGAAGTTTCTGCCGGCATTGACGGTATAGGCTCTGATGATGCTGATGTTGTTTCCAAAGAATGGTTCGATCTTTCGGGACGCAAGATAGAAGCTCCTGTTAAGGGTCAGACGTACATCGAACGTGTTACTTTGAGTAACGGAAAAGTTGAGAGCGTCAAGAAGATATTCTGAAAATATACTTCTGTATTGAATAAATCCGTTGCGGTGTATAATCCGCAACGGATTTTTGTTTTATATAATTGCAATGAACAATGTTGTGCTTTCAATTGTTCATTGTTTAAATTGCGAATTTTATTAATTGCGATAAGTTATACTGTAATTTTTGAGAAGCGTTATTTCTATATTTTAATATATTGAGTTGGGAAATCTTATTTTGTTAATTTTAAATTATGTAACTATGAAGCGTTTTTTTGTAATCTTATTATGGATTTCATTTGTTTTCTGTGCATATTCGCAACAAGAGAACATGGATTATATTGAACATTTAGCACCCGTCTCCAAGTCTTTTGATGTCTTAAGGCCTAGAATATTGCATTCGGCTTTATCATTAAGTAGTAAGTCTGAGGCTGCAGAAAATAAGCAGTTGTATCAATTAAAAAAGGCTCCGGTTTTGATGCGTGATGGCGTAGATTTAGGAGTAACAGATACGATGCTTTTGAGTAAAATGACACATAAGGAAAATGGTATAATAAAAAGTACTGTTGAGATAACTTATGATGAATATGGTTTGCGTAAGACTTATGTAGAAAAGGCACCTGACGGAAGTATAATTTTGGAATATAAATATAATTACGTTGTCGGTGATTTCAATTATTGGATATCTCGTGAAATATATGCCAGGAGTCCACAGACCGGAATCAATGAGTGGACTTTTGTATCTTATGTTGAACGTGATATTGATTCACAAAAACGTCTGAAGGCCGTACGTGAATACATGCAAAAGAATAGTAGTAATGGAGCTGCTGAACGTATCTTGGAATCAGCCGTCGTTTACGATTATGAACATTCGAAAGATGGTGTGGAGATATATAATGCAAGATATGACGATAATGGCGAATTGATATACGAACTTGAGTATAAATGGTTTGAACCAAAGAATGATTATATACTTGTCCGTCATTTTAGTGAAAACAGAATTCGCGAAGAAGTAACAATTGATGAGACTTCGATTCATACGAAAAGTTATTATATGATTGGAATGACAGAAGAAGGTCCTTTCTGGTATTTAGGCCATGAAGAATACGAATATTATGGAGATAATATCGGGCATATGAAGATAGATTATGATCAGTATGGAAATATTATTTATCTTGACGGTTCGTATTATTCACTGAAATATGAATCCAATGGCTGTGTCATTAAAACATATTATACATACAATCCTGCTGCAGGATGGGAACTTGTCGGGCAACGCGAAATTTTTGAGAACTGTTTTAATGAGGAAACACATAGTATCTCTTTGAGGTTTGGAGTGAATGCAAAATATACAGTGGAGAGCTATGACGAGTCAGCCGATGTTTGGAATGTGGACTATTCTGATGTTTCAGAATGGATATATGGAAATATTTTGAAGACGACAAGTCTCGTTGGCGAGTCAACTTCTGTTAGTTATGGAAAATATGCCGACAACGGCGGATATATTATATATATTGCAGATGTTCGTTTCTTTGAAGATGGTAGTTTTGTTACAAGTAACGAACCTGTTGATTGTCCTGATGAACTTGATGAAGGATATAGAACGGAGGCTACAACATTCTACGATTCAAAAGGCAATGAAGCAAAAAGAATAATTGTCATATATTATGATGCTCCATCATCACTTGGTCAAATGTGGCCTAGTGCAAAGCTTTATGGATGGAATGGAACGGCATGGGAAAGGATCAGCAGTTTTGACTGGTATTCAAAAGCTTCAGAGAACCTGAGATATAATTATTCTTATAATTCGGAAGGATACATTGAATCATCGGAGTTTTACCAGTATTACGACGATAGGTATGTACTTGTGTCTGACACGCGTACTTCGTATTCTGATAATGGATATACAAATGAATATTGGAGTCTGAAAGGTGAAATTGGTATGCCTGGTGCAGAACTGTCAAAGGTGAAATCTGAGGAGTATTCTTTGTTGGAAAATGATACAGTATGCTTTACAGTATATAATTATTCCGACGATAATGTCGTATCTTGTGTAAGGACTAAGTCTAAGGATGAAATATATTGGTATTATATGTTTGATGGAAACTCATTTGTCTTATATAATATACAATATTTGCCTATATATACAACCTATGAGAATGGCATTGAAACAACGATAGAGCGATATATCGATAGTAATTGGAATATTGTTAACACTACTAAGAGCGTATATGGAGTTATAGATCATGGTATGAGTTTTTACTCTATTATAACTCCTGAATATTTGAATGACAACGATTTGCCTGGAACTGACATCTACAAAACAAATATGGTTTCTGAGATAAACGAAACATATGAATGGGATATTGATAAAAATGATTGGGTAGCGAAATACATTGACAGTTTTGTCTGGAGTGTGAATGACGGTAATATATCCTTATCTTATAGAGTGATGGATTCTAATGGATTATACTATGATGCCGAAACTAACTTTGTATTGGATAATAAGAATAGAGTCATGAATTATGTGCAGGCATTGAAGTATTCAGAGGATGGAGAAGCTGTTGTTTCTGAACACGATGCTACATATAATGAATATGGACTTCTTGACACGCATATCATCAAGACCAGCAAGACAGATGAATATAATTATGAATATTCTAAATTCTCTATTAATGCAAATGGTATAGATGAAGTAACACCTGAGATGGCTGTGAAAATTGACGGAAAACTTATCAGTTGTAATAATAATGATTTGTTGGAACTTTATAATGTTGACGGAACCAAGGTTGCTTCGGGGCGTGGCTGTGTTGCGGCTCCTGCATCTGGAATATACATCTTAAATGTTTCAGGGAAAGCACTTAAGATTGCTATAAAATAGTACCTTGAATATAGGTCAGCTCTAGTTGCATAACTGGAGCTGGCCTTATTTTCAAAAAAATTGACATATTTGTAAATATCATTCGAATCTGAAGCTGTCAAATTTCATAAGGTCCTTGTCTTCATTACCGTAGAATCGAACTTTTATCAGTGTTGTGCCTTGAACTAGTCCGTTTACTTTTGCTGAAAATTCTTTATATGTTTTCCCATCTCCTGAAGGTACGTTTATAGTTGCCAAGGGAATATGGCTGTCGGTGAAGAATTGGACTTTACCTCCATTTTGCGGGGCAACTTTTATCGTTACGTTCGTAGGAGCGCGTTCAAATCTGATATATTTGTATATTGCAGAATTATAGTGCTCTATTCTTGACAATTCCTCTTTGTTAGGTCCTGATTGAGTTATTCTAATTTTGCCTGAAAGAAGACATGCTCTGCATGCATCTATAGTCTTGAAACCGTCCAGCGGTTCACCGGCACCTTGTGATGTCATTTCTACTTGTGGTATTGAACCGTCTGGGGCAAAGGAGATTCTTTCAACGCATGCTTTTCTCATCATGTTTGAGGCGTGAGTGGAACGATGATAAAAAACATACCATTCTCCTTTGTATTCGACAACAGAACCATGATTGTTCCATGAGCATGGATCACAACCGGTGTTGTCAATGATGGTACCGCCATATTTGAATGGCCCGAGAGGTGATGTAGAGGTAGAGTAGTCTATTGATGTAGCTTCTCCCATTTTGTTTATGGCTGTATATACATAGTAGTATATTCCTTTACGTTTGAACACCCAGCTTCCTTCGTGGAATCGATGTTCCTTTTCTGTGACAATATTCTCTTTGATTGATGACACGTCAATATTACTCATGTCTTTAGTGAGTCTTGCTGCTTTAGCGTTAATCTGTCCCCAGTAGTAATACGCTTGCCCATCGTCATCTATGAATACAGCTGGATCTATTCCAGATGCCGGCAATTTCTTGCCTTTGCCAAAAGGTCCGTATGGATATTTGGCACTTGAAACACCTTCGCTTCCGTCTGACATGCAATAATACATGTAGTATTTCCCTTCTTTTTCAATGCAGTCAGGTGCATATAGCAAGCAGTCTGAATATGATACTTTGTCGTTCTCACCCTTTGACATGAAGATGTCTTTTTTGATTTCCCACGTTGTCATGTCAGAACTGGAGAGTACATGATGGGTATTTGAACAATAATATTGGCGTGATTCATCATTTGAGCCGTATACATATAGTTTTCCGTCAGGCATAACTCTCGCTGAGGGGTCCGCAATGTATACTCCCTGAGGAGAAATCGGATTTTGTGAAAATGATGGCTGCATTAAAGAAAGCAGTATGATTGAAATATTTGTTCTCATGTTGTTATTTGTATAATTGATTTTCTTTAAGTTCTACTCTTGCTGAAGTTCCGTCTAATGAATTCCGTCCGATGAATATTTCATGGAATCCGGATTCAACTTCAGGTATGAATGATTCGTTCAAGAATGAAAATTCCTTATATGGAATATCGAATGTTACAGTTTTTGTTTGTCCGGCTTTGAGATTTATTCTATGAAATTGTTTGAGCACTCTTGTATAAGGGGATATTCTGCAGCATTCATCAGTAAGGTATAATTGTATGATTTCATCTCCCTCTGTAGAACTTGTGTTTGTTATATCAATTGATACATGCAATGTATCTGTTGATGACAGCGATTCCTTTGACATTTCAATGTCTGAATATTTGAACGTTGAGTATGAAAGACCGTATCCGAAAGGATATAGCGGATTATATCTGTTGGTTTTTCTGTAAGGGAGGTCGTTGTTGAGCGGACTGTCGGCAAAGTTGCCTTCTCGTCCGTACGGTCTGTTCAGCAGCGGCATTGGCAATTGACCTACGTTTTGCGGAATGGTTACAGTAAGTTTGCCTGAAGGATTAACTTTTCCAGACAGTATTTCGGCCAATGCTGTTCCACCTTCTTCTCCTCCATAGAACATCATGAAAATGCCGTTTACTTTATCTTTCCATTTTGTCATTTCTACAGGTCGTCCATCAATCAGCACTACAATTATAGGTTTGTTTTGATTGGCAATGTTTTCTATAAGTTCTTCCTGTACACCCATAAGCTTAAGGGTTGTACGGTCATTTGTTTCTCCTCCTGTGACCCAATCCTGACCGCCCATAACCATTATGCATATATCTGATTTTTTCGCAGTTTCAATTGCTTCTTTAAATCCAGATCTATCAGAGTCCTTAAGATTGCACCCTTTTGCGTAGAGTATTGTCTTGCCCGAAAACTCTTTAGCTATTGCTTTATATGGTGTAGGTCCTGTAACTCCTATAGAGGAATATCCGCCAAGTTGCAACTTGTCGGCATTAGGACCTATTACGGCAATTGTAGATACTTCTTTTATAGGAAGAATACCGTCATTTTTGAGCATGACAATACTTTTTTCTGCCGCTTCAAGGGCTAGGCTTCTGTATTTCTCAGGTATGTTCTGTTCTTTTTTACTTTTTTCTTTAATATATGGAGATTCAAATAGCCCCAATTCAAATTTTGTCCTTAAGATTCTTCTTACATTTTCATCAATGTCTTTCTCGGCAATTTTATTCTTCTTTACTGATTCAATAAGCGTCTTGAACGTTTTGATACGTGGTAAATCCACGTCAAGTCCAGATATGGATGCTCTGATGGCGGCTTCTTCAATGCTGGATGTGGCGTGGTGCATGTTGCATATATGTGGCACTCCGCTCCAGTCAGATACCGTGTATCCTTTGAATCCCCATTCATCTCTAAGAATATCTGTAAGTAGCCATCTGTTGGCATGGCATGGGATGCCGTCTATAGCATTATATGCCGCCATTATTGATTTTGCCTTGGCTTCTTTTATTGCCATCTGGAACGGCAATAGGTGGATTTCTCTAAGTTCTCTTTCGCTTATGCTGATATTCTTTGAATCTCTGCCACCTTCACCTACGAAATTTGCTACGAAATGTTTTGGAGAGCAAATTATTCCATGACTTTGCACTCCTTTTATATATTCTTTTCCGAAAAGTCCGGCAAGCAACGGGTCTTCACCGTATGTTTCTTCCATCCTTCCGTGTCTTGGATCACGGGCAAGATCGAGAGTTGGCGAAAGTACTTGCCGTATTCCTCTGTCTGCTGCTTCTTCGCCTATTGCTTTGCCTATTCTTCCCATAAGCTCGAGATCCCAAGTGCATGAAAGAGCAATGGCTTGAGGATATGATGTAGCACCTTTGCCTTTTATACCGTGAAGTGCCTCATCGTTGACTATGACAGGTATTCCCAAACGCGTATTTTCTACAGCTATCTTCTGGATCGCATTTATTGTTTTTACTGAATTAGATGCATCCATATCGCTCGTAGGACAACTGACATGTCCGATTCCATGTGAACCCATTTGTTCTTTGACAAACGAAGGATTGTATTTGCCGCTGGTTTTAAATATTTCATCTCCTTCGCCTAATCTTATTGCACACATCTGGTACACTTTTTCTTCTATGGTCATCCGTTTTAAAAGATCTTCTACTCGTTCTTCTATGCTCAATGACGCATCTTTATATGGAACTTTCTGTGCAGACATATTTATACATAGAATACTCAAGGTGGCGCCTATAATATATTTTTTTGATAACTTCATGCTTGATAATGTTTTATGCTTTAGTTTTAGATTTCATTGGTCGTTTATTGTTGTTCTATATCTTAACAGCAGATATCTAGAGTGCATCAGCTGAATCTAGTATTTTGTTTTTTCTCCGAACTCTTCTTGTTGTCTGTATACTTTTTCTAACTCTTGTTGAACTTCTTTGCTGAATCTCTTTTTGATGGCAATGTTGTTGCTTGATGCATGTCTGTTGTCCGAGGCAGAGCGGATTTCGCTTTCCTCAGCAATGAATTTTTCATCTGTGCAGATACTGGTAATGGTAATTTCAGCAGGTTGAGCTACGCAACTTCCTTGTGTTTCCAATTCCGCCTTTATTTTTATTTCTCCAGGTTTCGATGTTGATTGCACTAGTATAGGTGCTGATCCCCAATTTAATTTGTGAAGCTTGCTTGGTTCGTTTTCAAGAATCCGACCTTCTCCTTTTATGCTGAACCTGACAAAATCATTGTTAAGATGTTTTACATTGCCTTCGTCGTCTATCAGTTCGGCTATAACTACTGCGATGTCAGAACCATCTGCACGAAGTGGCATGCTTGTATCTAGCCTAAGCTTGAGTTTTGTCGGTTTTAGTGCAGAGCGTACTTTGTGAGACGCGACAACTTTTCCGTCTATAAGTCCTTCTGCCAGCAGGTATATTTCTTTTCGTTTATTGCCTCTTGCCAGCTTCTTGAGCTCCATAAACTTGTATACATCTTTGAATATGATTACAGGCGACGGCATTTTAAGGTCGCTTGATGATCGTAGATAGGTATATCTCTTTCCATTTTCATAAACGGTAAGCCTTACTTCTTCACAATTTGAGTATACAGTAACGTCCGTAGATGAGAAAGGCGAAAGATCATGAGCTATATATACCATTGGTCCAGATTCAGCCTTGACAGCTGTATTCACCGTTGCTGGTCTCTGTGCCATCATCATGTAATATGAATATTTAGGCTGTCGGTATGAATCCATAATTCCTCCGTAGAAATTAACCGGATGGCATGCTCGTGAATGGTCAAATCCGCACCAAAGCGTTCCACCTAAATGCTGCTTGCTGGCATTGAAGAACGTTTCATAGCATGTCATTTCGTATGGAGGATTTGCATAGTGTGTTGCTTGTATAAGCATAGGTTGTTCACCCCATGACCGATGTACACGGCTGGTAGAGTTGTTTGCACTCCAATCGTCTACATTGTCTCCCCATTCGCGTGTGAAGTAAACCTTGTTTTTGTCCATCCTGTCTGGCGAAATGTGGTAACTGCTGTTTGATGCATTTGGGGCCGTGTATATAACTGGATAGTATTTGCTTCCTGAAGACCCCGGGTCGCATGCGGAATAGGCAGGTGTATAGGGCCATTCTTCTTCTACAGTTTTTAGTGCTTTTAAAGAGAACGATTCAGGAAAGTGTGTTTCATTGAGTATCGGTTCCCAAAAGAAAACGCATGGACGACTCCTGTCACGCCTGACCATATTGCGAATATCGCTTATGACGCGTTCTTCGAATATCGGTGCATCATTCCAGAATTGCCATCCCGGTGTAGCCGTGATGACAAATATGCCCAAGCGGTCGCATGCATCCAGAAAAGCCGGGTCCTGCGGATAGTGTGCACTTCTGATGATGCGTATGCCGGCTTCTTTAAGTTTTACGGCGTCACGGTAATGTAGTGAGTTTGTCATGGCATTGCCTATTACGGCAAAGTCCTGATGTCTGTTTACTCCCATTAGTTTTTCAGGATAATGCTTGCCATTAAGCCAGAATCCGTTTTCGCCCTTAAATTCTACAGTACGTATACCTATTTCTTTTTTATATCCGTCTATAATGGCTCCTTTCTTGTCTGTCACTTGATATGTTATCGTGTATAACACCGGATTTTCAGGTGACCATAATATGGGATCATCTACTTTTAGATTGCCTGATACATATACTTCAGATTTCGAATGTATTTTATACGGTCGTTTGGCTTTGGCCACTATTTGTCCGCTTGAATCTGATAAGGTAATATTTATGTGTCCGGCAGTAGAACTGCTGTTCTCATTCCGCAAATGTATTTTTGTATTGACTGTTACCTTATTTCCCTTCAAATCGGATGTCCAGATTACCGTTCCTCCTCCTGCTGTCTGATTCTCGTAGTTTGGATCAGTAATGTAAACTTTGTTATGTACAATGAGCATGCAATCTCGGTATATGCCTCCAAAATAAGCAAAGTCCATGGCCTGCTGTGCTTTACCAGGAGGAAACAGTGGATCGTTGGAATTGTCGGCTAAAACAGATATCTGATTCAATCTGTCATAATGAATATATTCGCTTATATCTGCAATTGCAGGAAGGTATCCTCCAAAATGTTCCTGTATAAGTTTTCCGTTTATCCATATTTTTGATTTCCCCATTATTCCTTCAAAATGGATGAAAACCTTTTTTCCTTTGAAGTTTGGTTCGGCCTTGAACTTTTTTCTGTACCAAGCCTTTCCTTGGTAGTTCTTGTCTCCGCTCGATTCTTCTGGAAGCAGGTCTAGTCCGTGAGGAAGCGCAACTTTCTCCCAGTCTGAATCATCAAAATTTTCAAGAAAGGCATCTTTTAGTTTATTATCAGGGTCTTTGGAAAATCTCCACCCTGTATTGAAATTGAATACTTTGCGCCCGCATTCTGGTATTTCGTAGAATCCGGCAGTTGAAAACCTTGTGGTTTCATTGGCGTATATTCTGCATCCAAACAGAATCATTACTAGATAGAATATTAAGGTTTTATTCATATATATAGGTTATTTAATTTGTTGATAATACTAGTTTTCTTCGTTCTCTTCCTTTCTGTATTCCGCCGGTGAAACTCCAAAATTTTTCTTGAAACATTGGGCAAAGTATCTGGCAGAGGAGAATCCGAGATCTGTTGCTATTTCTGTTATTCTCAGATGCTTCTGGTGCTTTAGCTTGTTGGCTGCAATTTTCAGTTTGTGGTTAAGCACGAATTCATGAGGTGTCATGTTTGTGAGACTTCTGAATTTCGCGTAAAATGCAGTTTTGCTCATTCCGATTTTTCTGCAGATGTCTGCAATTTCGAAGTCTTCTTTGTCCAGATGTGCATCGATGAGCTCTACAATATCTTCCAGCATTTTCTTGTCGATAGCGTTGGAAGCCAGTAGTGACACGTCTGTATCTTGCTTCTGTGCGTATCTGTTCTGGAGCATCAGTCTGTTGCGCAGTAAGTTATTGCATCTTGCCAGAAGAATCTTTGTGTGGAAAGGTTTGGTAATGTAGTCATCGGCACCTATGCGGATGCCGTTTATGTTTTGTTCCACAGAGTCCAGTGCTGTCAGCAATATTATCGGTATATGGCACAAGTCGATTCGTGTCTTTATCTTTTTGCATAACTCAATGCCGTTCATCACAGGCATCATGATGTCGCTGACAATTATGTCTGGGTTTATGTCAAAGGTGATTCGCAGTGCCTCTTCGCCGTCTTTTGCTGTATATACCTGATATATCGGTCTGAATATGTCTTTCAGAACATTCAGCAGGTCCTCGTTGTCTTCAACCAACAGTATTTTCGGACTGTTGGCTTTTATGTCAGAATATTCTTCAACAAGATTGATTTCCGGAAGTTCGTCCTTGATGTAATCCTGTCTTTCGTTATTCTCATGTTCCATGACATGGCCTGCTTCTATGAGATGCAAGTATCCCTTCTTCAGATAAATTGTGAAATGACATCCTTTGCCTTTCTCGCTTTGCAGAGAAATCTTTCCATCATGTAGTTTTACAATGTTTTTTACCAGCGCAAGCCCGATTCCTGTTCCTGGGTTGGCGGTATTGTTATTTTCTTCAGACTGGTAGAAGCGTTCAAAGACCTTTTCTTGTTCCGATTGATCGATTCCGATTCCGTTGTCTTTTACATGTATTTCAACATTGTCTATGCTGTCGTTGACTATTAATGTAATTTCACCTCCGTCAGGTGTATATTTGAATGCATTAGAGAGCAGGTTGAACACAACTTTCTCCATTTGAGGTCGGTCAATATATGCATTTATGCATTTCTCGTTATTTTCAAATATGTATTTGATGCGTCTTTGTATGGCATATTCAGAATATGACATATATACATTGTGGCAGAAGTTTACCATATCTACCTCAGAAATGTGCAGAACTGTTTTAGTCTGTTCCATTTTTCTGAAGTCCAGCAGTTCTGTTACAAGAGTATAAAGCTGTTTGCTGTGTTTGCCTATTTTTACTATATGGTTATACACCGACGGTGTAAGTGAAGTATTCTGCAGGAGCATCTCAACTTGGCTTATTATAAGTGTCAGCGGTGTTCTGAATTCATGACTCACGTTCGTGAAGAATCGCAGTTTGGCATTATTTATTATTTCATTGTTTGCCTTTTCCGTTTTTTCCTTCATCAACGATAGCGTGAGGCGTCGGCGTGTTCTGTATATGTGCAGTGCCGATACTGCAAATCCTGCAACAATGATGCAGAATACAGTCATAGCCCACCATGTCTTATACCATACCGGTCTTATATATATTGCAAGTGACAATATTTCATCGTTTTTTTTATGTTCGTATTTTTGTATGGGCCTTACCTGCAATATGTATTTCCCTGACGGCATATTGGTGTAATTGATTACGGATGTATTATTCAATATCCATTGGTCGTCATATCCCTTGAGACGGTATTCGAAACTGTTGTCTGCGATATTTAGATAATTCGAACGTGACACCGAAATTGAAAAATTGTTCTGGTCATGATTAAGCGACAGTTTTTTTGTATATGGCATGGCTTTCTGCAGTATTCCAGATTGATCTCCTGCATGTATGTTCTTGTTGTTTATCTGTATGTGTGAGAAATACAGTGGTGGCATTTCACGTGAATTCAGTGCAGCAAGATCTTCTTCAAGGAAAGAAACCATACCGTCGGTGCTTCCTGCGTATATCTGGTTGTTGTTGCACATGTACACACCGCATCCGAAGGCCATTGGTGCCATGAACAGGGCTGTTGTCGGTATGAGCCTGCATTTGTTGGACGATGGGTAGAGCAGGGTGATGCCTTTGTCGCTTGTTATAAGTATATTGCCCTGCGAAGTCTGCAGCATGTTGTAGCAATAGTCACTTATCTGATGGTTGTCTTCGTAGGTATATTTCCTTACAGACCTGTTTTTCTTGTTGTATCTGATTATTCCTGAGCCGAGTGTAGAAACGTATACATCATCCCCATGCGGAGCCAGAACATTTGTTATATTGAAATGTTTCCCAAGATTTATATGTGATATTTTTTCAGGGTTCTTCATATTGAAAGAATACAGCTCATTGTCCGTTGCAACCCATGCTGTACCTTTTTCATCTATGTCCATAAATCGGAAAGAACTTGTGGTAATTTTCTTGAACGTTTCCTTGTCAAGATCCATCAAGTAGATTCCGGTTCTGTCTGCAACGGCAAGATGGTCGTTCCAGATTTCAATCTTGTCGATTATATTGCCAGGTTTTTCCTTTGCAGCAATGTTCAGAAAGTTATGAAACCGATTTTTCTCGATGTCAAACGAACATAGACCCCCGAGGTGTGTGCCGATGTATAGCTTTTCTCTTTTTTCATCGTATGCAATTGTTTTCAGATTGTTGTGAGGCAAGCTGTTTTTACCTGCCACATAATGCTTGAAAATTCCAGTGTTTGGGTCTAGGCAGTTTAGTCCGCCTCCGTCCAGGCATATCCATAGATTGCCTTTTTTGTCCTCGGTCATGCTGCCTACAAATGGGAATTGCAGACTGTTGTCGTTTCCCGGTTTGCAGTAATATCTTTTGAACAGATCGTAAGAAGGAGTAAAATAGTTTACACCTCCGTAATAGCTTCCCACCCATATAGTATTCTGCTTGTCGCACAGAAGCGAGTATATTGAAGTGTGGCTTAGGCTGTTAGGTGTCTGCTGTGGTTTATAGAAAGAGTAAATTCCGTCTGCCGGCGAATATTTCTGCAGACCGTCGAATGTCCCCATCCAGATGTTGCCCATGTTGTCTTCTGCAAATGTGCGTACGTTCAAGCTGCTCATTCCTTTGTCCGTTCCTGGACTGTACGGTATCTTTGTAAGTTCTTTCCTGCGGTTCATAGTGTATGCTCCGTCATACTGCGTACCTATCCAGATTCGTTTTCTTGAGTCTTCAAACAGACCTCTGATGTCGCCGTCAAGGAGTTTTGTACTTTTAAGCGGTTCGAACAAGTATAACCCAGACCAGCTCCCTATCAGTATGTTCTTTTCGAATACAATCATGCATGTGATTCCCTTTATGTTTGTCTTTTTATAGAAATGTGGGGAATTGTCCTTTGCATAGAAGAATATTGAATCGTTTCGCACATACCATATTTCGCCATTGTGAGATGTAAGTGCGAATACCGGTGAATGCACAATCTCATTGAATTCTTCTTTCTCAATGTCGTATCTGAATAATTTCTTGTCTATGGTCAAGAAAATATTGCCTTTTTCATCTCCTACAATGGTATTTACATCGTTGCCCAGCTGAATCTTGCCGTCTGGTTCGTTGAATGCCGGTGCGTATGGTTTGTATGTGGTGACATTGGTGCCGTCATATATTGACAAACCTTCCTGCGAACCCATCCAGATTCTGCCGAGCTTGTCTTGATATAAAGCCATGATTCCAATTTGTGTCAATCCTTCTTTGTCGCCTATGTGTTGAAAATACTGTGCGTACACAGTTGTGCATATATTGGCAATGAATAGAAGTGCCGCGTATTTCAGCATATTATTTGCTCTATTGAAAATTCTCATAATGCCTTTGTGTTTTTCCGTGATAACTTTTTCACGTATTTCTTATACAAATATATTCTTTTAAATATAAGAAGACATACATAAATTGTGCGAACGGCCTACATTTTTTGTTCAGACAGTTTATGAATGTTGTTATCTGCATTAAAGTTTTGTTTTAGGTTATAGCATTGATGTATAGTATCTTGTACCCGTTGCTGTGCTGTAAAAATCGTGTATGTACTTTATATGTACTATTTCTGTACATTTTATGTATGTCGGTAGTTGTGTTTGAGATTAATATTGCAGCGTTGAGAGGCATTCTTGGCTAAATAATATATAAATATTGTTTGACTTTTAAATTTATTAGCTTATGAGAAACGTATTACGGTTGTTGGCAGTTTTTATGACTGTCGGTGCGTATTCATCGCACCTTCGAGCTGACGAGTGGGTTAAACCTGTACCTGCTGCGGCTGAGTTTCAGTATGAAGATACCTTGTACCTTTATAACTTGGGTGCAAAAGGGTATTATAGTGATGAAGGCGGATATTGGGGAACCCAGGCCACGCTGTCAGATAATGGTATAAAAGTTTATCTGCAGCAGTATATCGATTCCTATCTTACACCTCCAGATTCTGTTTGGGATGGCAAGACACTGGTGTTTTTCAATTATTCTACAAAGCATAAGAAGTGGGTCAATCTTTTTATAGATAGTGCCAACTCCATGTATATCGACCACACCACTCAGCCGAACTGGTTCTGGCAGATGGACGAACAGGGAGATAACGTTTATCGCATTTATGGAGCTGAGCGCAATCCTAGTCTTGGTATAGCTGTTTATCCTGACAGCTATATGGGATATGATTTGAATACTCCGTCGGACAAGGGTCTGAAGCCGTTGCTTGATATTACATCAGGTGAGCTTGCAGAAAAGTATTGTGTTGACTGGATCTTTGTTACACCGGAAGAATATGTGAATAATCAGGCAAAACTTAAGACTTACAGATATGCAATGTCGCTTAAGGCCAAACTTGATGAGGCTACCGAAGCTGGAATATCTGTTCCTGAGGCCGAGAAGGTATATCAGAACACATCAAGTACCGATGAAGAACTTCTTGAAGCTATAGATGCCGTAGCAGTAGCTGTAAGGGAAAACATTGAGAAATCTGCTTCTGTTGATTCTCCTTTGGATATGGCCTCAAAAGGATATCTTGTCAATCCTACTTTTGACAGCGATACACATGGTTGGTTGACGAATACAGGTGCACAGAACTCAAAATTGGCTACGAATAAATCTGATGGAGTATCTTTGATAGGAAATGCATGGGAAAACTGGAACAAGACAGCATTCTCCGGTAAGATGTATCAGCTTATAGCCAGTGCTCCTCATGGTGTTTACAAGTTTGTGCTTGGCGTATATTCAGATTCAAATCGTGGAACTTATGTATATGCAAGCAAGGACAGCACAGAAGTTATAGGTACTGCACCTCAGACGTTGGAAATGTATACCATATTCGATGGGGATACATTGGAACTTGGTGTAAAGAAGAGTGTGAAGGTCGGTGGATGGATTCAGATTGACAATGCGGCCTTGACTTATTACGGAAATGACGTCGAGTCATATAGGTTCTGGATTGACAAGGTTATATCTAATGCTCCTGACTTTGAGAATGTATATGTTCAGCATGCTTGTCTCGAAGAGTACAATAAGGTTATCAGCGATATCCAGCAGCTTCAGACAAAGGAAGAAATAATAGCAAGCGAAAAGGTGTTCTTGGAAACACTGGATAAGGTTCAGGCTAATGCTGATGCTTATGCCGCTTATGCTGCGAAGTTGGAGGAGGCCAGAAAGACTGCCGACGAAACATCTTCTGAAATGCTGGGCGATTATATTATGGATGTGGTTGAACCGGCATTTGAGGCATGCGAACTCTCTACCGAAGAAGTCATAGCTGCAACTGCTGAACTTGAAGAAATGATTCTCAAGGCTAAGGCAGAATCCGTTACAGAAGGCGAGGAGTGTACTCAGATCTTGGATAATAATGATTTCAGAGACGGCCTTAATGGTTGGACAGTCGACAAGAATGCAGGTGGTACACCTAAGGTCGGCGGAACAAAGGAGAATCCTTGTGTTGAACTTTTCCAGGGCAATTTCGACATGTATCAGGATATAGCAGAAATTCCTGACGGCGTATATCGTCTCGAAGTTCCTGCATTCTATAGAGCAGAAGGAAATCTTGCTGCATACAACTCGCGTGAGACTGCCGAGATAAAGACATTCCTTTATATAAACAATGAGTCTATGCCTGTAGCAAATGTCATGAACGAAGCTATATCTGGCAATGAAGATGGAAGCGGTAATAATATTTATGACAGTTTCTTCGAGACACCTGACGGAACTTTCACTCCTAACGGAATGAACAGTGCATCTACAGCATTTGCAAATGGAAAATATAAGAATACTCTGTATGGAGTTGTAACTGATGGAAAGATGCATGTCGGCATACGTTCTAATGGAACGCTGAAAGACAGATGGTCTTGTTGGGGCAAATTCCGTATTTATTATGAAGGATACAATTCAGATGTAATTTCTGGAATGCTCAATCCTTTGATTGATGAAGCACGTAAGACTCTCGAGTCTAATTTCGCACCTCAGGAAAGAACTGAATTGGAGAACTGGATGGTTCTTGCAAGCAACTCGGTTTCTACTTCTACCGATGGTAAGGCTTTGCTCGACATCTATCTTTCATACAAGGACATTAAGGATACGGCAGATGCTTCCATTAGCGTATACAAGGAATTGATGGACAGAAACAACGAGCTTGCATCAGTAATCGATGAAACTGCAGAAAGTGCTTCTGAAAGTGCAAAGGCATTTGCTGTTGAGGTATACGACAAGGTTAATGACGGTTATACAAACCAGACTTTTGCTACAGTTGAGGCTGATTCAATGACAAGAGTTGTATTGGCTGCCATGACCAAGTTGAGAATGCCTGACGAAGTTGCAAGCGATGCTTCTCCTGTTGATGCATCTGCAGTTATCGTAAATGCAGATTTCGACAATGACGACAATGTTGGATGGTCAGGAAGTGCAGCTGCACATCAGACTTATGGAAATGCAGAATTCTATCACACTAATTTCGATATGTATCAGATTATATACGGTCTTCCTGATGGAACTTACAAGGTTTCAGTTGATGGATTCTTCCGTTCGGGACATCCTGGTCAGATATATCCAAAATATCTTGAGGATCAGTCAACCGACACTATCAATGCCTTTGTATACGCAGAAAGCAACGGCAAGGTAAGCAGTGTTCCGTTCAAGAGCATTTTGGAAGGTGTGCGTGATATGGCTGTAAATGGCGGAAGCGGTGAATACAGACTTAGCGACGGCAAATATCTGCCAAACACAATGCAGACAACCAAGATGTATATGGAGCTTGGATATTTCCTCGACAACAGCGTAATCTGTGAAGTCAAGGATGGTTATCTTAAGATCGGAATAAAGAAAGATGTATTGAGAGCTGACGACTGGGTTGTTATCGATCATTGGCAGCTTGAGTACTACGGCGATGCCAGCGAACATAACCCTGATGGTGATGCCAGCGGAATCGAATCTGTCGACAAGGATGTTACTGTAGTTTCTAAGACTTATTATACAATTGGCGGTGTAATGTTGGATGCACCTGTCAAAGGCATAAATATAGTAAAACAGGTAATGTCGGACGGTAGTGTAAAGTATGTAAAGGTTCTCGTCAAGTAAATGTGAATAGTAGATTTTGATTAGGTGCCCGGTCACAAACCTAATTTTGTGACCGGGCTTTTTTAAAGCTTTCCATCTCATTTGCCGTTTTATGGCAATGATAGATGTTTTTAAAATAGCCGTTGTACAGTAAATCTTGATTATGAATGCATGTCGTATTATAAAAGCATTTGTGTTGTGCATGTTGGCATGTTCGTGCTTTGTGCACGCTTCTTTTGCGCAACGTGCGGATAGCGATGCTTTAAGATGGTTTCAGGATGCAAAGTTCGGAATGTTCATTCATTGGGGACTATATTCGCATACTGCAGGCGAATGGAAAGGTCGTCCATATAAGGGTGGTGAACATTTTATGTTGTATGAACGTATTCCGTTGAAAGAATATGCACGTATAGCATCAGATTTTAACCCTACAGAGTTCAACGCAAGACGTTGGGCCAAGACTGCAAGAAAGGCAGGTATGAAATATATGATCATTACTTCGAAGCATCACGATGGCTTCGCAATGTATGATTCGAAATGCAGTGATTACGATATAGTCGATAGAACTCCTTTCGCACGCGACCCTATGCTTGAACTGGCGGAAGCATGCCGTAAGGAAGGGCTTAAGTTTGGTTTCTATTATTCTTTGGGACGAGATTGGGAGGATCCGGATGTTCCTACCAATTGGCCTGAGAAGGGAGGTAGAAGCAATACATGGGACTATCCAGATGAAGACAGCAAGAATCTTAATGCTTATATAGAGAGAAAAGTAAAGCCGCAGTTGCGTGAATTGTTGACGCAATATGGAAAGATAGATTTCATCTGGTTTGATACGCCTGAACTGGTTACTTCTGAACAAAGTTCTGAAATCAGATCTTTGGTACATTCCATTCAGAAAGATTGTCTTATAAACAGCAGAATTGGTAATGGTTTTGGCGATTATGGAATAATTGAACAGAAATTGGCTGATAGAATAGACCTCAAGCCTTGGGAAGCATGTATAACCATAGGCAGAAATTGGGGATATAACAGATATGATACAATTTACAAGAGTCCTGACATTCTTATCAGGCATCTGACTGACATTGTTAGCAAAGGCGGAAATCTGCTTTTGAATATCGGTCCTGATTCACGCGGTCTGTTCCCAAAACAGGCAGATTCCAGATTGAAAGCAATAGGACGATGGTTGGATATATATGGTGAAGCTGTTTATGGCACAAGACCGTGGATTGTATATGGAGAAAAGTTGGATAAGAACGATAAGGAACGTATAGATGAAACGGAATTCCACGATGCCGTGTTTGACGGCACTCCGCAAGATATCATACCGGATTTCAGATATACGTGTACATCAGATGCTGTTTATGTAATTGTTAGAAATGTCAAGTCTGATTCCTTTGTGCTTAAATCTTTCACTCCTGCAATGGAAATATCTTCAGTTGTTTGTCTGAAAAACAATAAACCTGTGAAATGGAAACTGGACGGTGATGGATTGAACATCGAAATGAAAAAAGCAACCGAAAAGAATTCCATTTATGTATTGAAAGTAAGTTTGAAAAAATAAATAAATCAGTTATGAAAAAAATATTTTTGTTAGGATTGGCATTTGTTTTTATGATGCTTTTGCCGTTTAGTGCCTTTGCTTATCAGAAAAAAGATCTTTTGAAACAGCTTGGCGATAAAGATAAGGTTAAATCAGCATTGATTATGAAGAGGCAGTGGGTCAATTACCCGTCTTATTATGATAGGGAGGCTTGGGCTAAACTTTTGAATGGTCTGGATGCTTCCATCATCAAAGACGGAGAGGATATGCTCGACTTCCAGTGGAAGGTTGTTACCGCATCCGATTATCTGTCTTTCAGCCACGGAGGGTCTCGTGCTGAGATGGAAAGTGCACATAATGCTAATCTTGATGCCATTGCTAAACTTTTTTGGGCGGAAATGGCAGAAGGTAAAGGAAGATTCGTTCCTAAGTTGGCTGATGGAGTTTTCTGTATGTGTGAAAGGACAACATGGATACTTTCTGCCCACATGTATATGCAGTCGAAGCAGAAAACGTTTCCTGATCATCGTGAAAATATAATAGATTTAAGTACTGGATATTGCGGAGCGTTGTTTTCATGGATATATTATTTCATGCATGAAGAATTCGACAAGATCAGTCCTATGATTTCAATGCGTATAAAAGATGAATTGTATAAAAGAGTCATAAATCCATATATGGAGCGTTCTGATTTCTGGTGGCAGGCCTTCAATGCATCTCCCAACACAATGGTCAACAATTGGAATCCATGGTGCAACAGCAATGTTATGCAGTGTGTGATGCTGTTGGAGGATGACCCTGAGAAACTTGCAGACGCTGTTTATCGTACAATGTGCTCCGTAGATGCCTTTTTCAATTACACCCATTATGATGGTGCGTGCGAAGAAGGACCGTCTTACTGGGACGGTGCTGCCGGAATGGCATTTATATATCTTCAGCTTCTCGATGAAGTGACAGGCGGAAAATACTCTTTATTTGAACATCCTATGGTTAAGAGTATGGGTGAGTTTGTTGTTTCTTCTTACATAGGTGACAGATGGGGTGTCAATTTTGCAGATGCTTCAGCTCGAATGGGCGGTAATGCTCCGCTGATATATGAATATGGTAAAACCATCGGAAGCAACGACATGATGGCTTTGGCGCTTGAACTCTACGATGGAAATTATTTTTCTGGTAAGGATTTCAGAAGAACCATGCAGTATCTGATGGTGAGAAACGAAATGGAAAATGCTGATTTGAAGATATCTCCGCGTAAGTTTGTTTGGTATCCGGAAACCCAGTTCTGTTACATTTCTGATAAAAAAGGCAATTTCTTTGCTACGAAAGGTGGCTACAATGCCGAAAGCCACAACCATAATGACATCGGCTCATTTATTTATAGTATTGATAAGCTTCCTGTTTTCATTGATGCCGGTGTGGGCACATATACAGCCAAAACTTTCAGCAGTCAGCGTTATACAATATGGACAATGAGAAGTGCTTATCACAATATTCCGACAATCAATGGTGCTGAGCAGAAAGATGGAAGGCAGTACAGAGCGTATGACGTCAAAGCCGATAAATCTGATAAATCTTTTTCTGCTGATATCGCTAAAGCTTATCCCGATGAGGCCGGAATCAAGAGTTGGGTTAGAAAATATAGAGTAAAGGACAATTCGCTTACTATTTCTGATAAGTTTGAATTGGAGCGTACAGACTCGCCTAACGAGATTCATTTCATGACTTGGGGTAATGTTGATGCTTCTCGTCCTGGTAAGGTTTCTGTGTCTGTCAAAGGACGTAACGCAGTGCTCATCTATGACAACAGTAAGTTTGATGTATCTGTCGAAACCATAAAGCTCGACGATGTAAAGTTGTCTGATGTGTGGGGATCGGAAATCTACAGAATAACCCTGAAAGCAAAAGACTTGAAATTGAAAGACAATTATTCATTTGAAATAAGAAAAGTATGAAGGTTAAGAATTTAATATTGTCTTGCGCTTTTTTGGCAGGACTTGCATCTTGTTCTACGTATAACGGCGATATTGTTGGAAAGAGTGAAATGGGACGTATTGTTTCACAGATGGACTCAACAATAAATGTCATAGAAAGTAAAGGGAAATTTGTAAATCCTGTGACACTCAATAAGGATGGTTCTGTATATTACTGCAATTACGGCGATTGGCGCAGCGGTTTTTTCCCTGGCAGCGTATGGCTGATGTATGAGTTGACAGGTGATTCTCGTTATTTGCCTTATGCAGAAAAATATACCGAGGGTATACGGGAAGCACAAAATATAACATGGAATCATGATATCGGTTTCATTATCAACTGCAGTTTCGGAAATGGACTAAAACTGGTTGACAAGCAGGGGTATAAGGACGTCATGATTAAATCGGCAAAATCGCTGATGACGCGTTTCAGAGAAAATGCAGGAATAATACAAAGCTGGAACACTGATGGCGGATGGCAGAGCAAGCGCGGATGGAAATGTCCTGTTATTATTGACAACATGATGAATCTTGAATTGTTGTTCAAGGCTACAGAGCTGACCGGCGATTCTGCGTACTATAATGTTGCAGTTTCTCATGCAGATAGAACAATGAAAGAGCATTTCCGTCCGGATGGAAGCTGTTACCACGTTGTAGACTACGATCTAGAAACCGGCGAAGTGAGAAGCCGGCAGACGGCTCAGGGATATTCTCATGAATCGGCGTGGTCGAGAGGACAGGCATGGGCCATTTATGGTTATACGGTGTGCTATCGTTATACTCGTCAGCAGAAGTATCTTGATCAGGCTGTGAAAACTTTCAAGATGATGGAGAATCATAAAAATATGCCGTCCGAAGGAATTCCTTATTGGGATATGGATGCTCCTGATATACCTGACACTTACAGGGATGCTTCGGCGGCGGCCTGCATTGCTTCTGCTTTGTATGAAATAGCATCTGTTACAAAAGATGGCAGTTACAGAAAGTATGCCGATAAGATTCTGAAAACACTCTCTTCTGATGAGTATCTTGCAGAACCTGGACGCAACGGAGGTTTCTTGCTTATGCACAGTGTGGGCAGTATGCCTCATGGGGCTGAGATAGATGTTCCTCTGAATTATGCAGACTACTACTATCTTGAGGCGCTGATACGAAAAAAGATTATGCGTTGAGATATGCATATATATGAAGAGTATGTTATGGATATGATTTATTAAACAAAAAGAATAATATTATGAATAGATATACTTTTATGTTGGCTTCGTTTCTGTGGTCGTTCTTCTTTTGCATAGCTAATGGTGCATCCATAGAATTGCCTATAACAAAGACTGTACGCCTTTATGTGGTTCATGCAGGTGGTGGATTTCTTTGCAAGGAAACGAATGAACGGGCAATTATTGCCGGAAAGAATGACTCTAAGGTCGGCAAGATGACAATTATACCTGACGGCAATGGTTATTATTCTATTGTTGCGCAGGACGGTAAGGGATTTTTACAGCTGGAGGGCAAGTGGGATGCCTTTTTCAGGGATGCGAACTATTCTTCGGATAATGCAAAATATTCGATTGAAAGTGCTGGAGGTGATTACGTGAAGTTTAAGTGCAAGGCTAACGGCAAGTATTTGGGTACAAATGGCACACCTGCCGGTCAATACGTATTTTCAGATAAAGATGGCAACAGTCCGTTGCATAAATGGATTCTTTCTGAAGACAAGGAAAGTGTGCATGAAACAGATTCTGTATCTTATGTCATAAATCCTTATGCAAAGAAGCAGACCATTGAAGGATGGGGCGTTTCATTATGCTGGTGGGCCAATATGTGCGGAAAATGGGATGATGAAAATATAGATGTGATTCTGGATTGGCTTGTCAGTCCGGAAGGACTTAACTATAACATCTTCAGATATAATATTGGAGGTGGAGATGATCCCGAAAATAAAAATTGCGATCCGCATCACATGGGAGCTGCTGGAGGTAAAGGTCTAAGAGCCGAAATGGAAGGATTTAAAGATTCAACGAACGGTGAATATATCTGGACCAGAGATGCAGCGCAGAGAAAAATCATGCTGAAGATAAGAGAGAAGCGTCCTGACGCTATTTTTGAGGCTTTCAGCAATTCATGTCCTTACTATATGACATACAGCGGATGCTGTGCCGGCAATGTAAATGGAGCCAAAGATAATCTGAAACCGGAATATTATGAAGAATTTGCTCATTATCTCGTTGATGTTTGCAAGCACTATAAGGATGAATATGGATTGGAATTCAGAACTTTGGAGCCGTTCAACGAGTCTTTGACGGGATACTGGCATTGCAACGGTGGTCAGGAAGGATGTCATTTTGATCTTGATTCTCAGATAAAGTTCTTGAAGATACTTTCGCCGATTCTTAAGGAGTCTGGACTGAATACAGTGATTTCTGCATCCGACGAGTCGGTACTGACAAAGTCTGTTGAAACTCTTGAAGGCTACAGAAAGGCTGGTATAATGGATTTGGTCGGACAATGGAATACTCATTCTTATAAAGGAACTATTACCGACAGAGCGAGAATAAAGACTTTGAGCGAAGACTCAGGCAAGAGGCTATGGTTGAGTGAGACCGGTAATGGAGGTTCTGGTATATCAGGAAATCTTGCAATGGCACAAAGACTTATGAATGATGTCAACTATCTTATGCCTGTTGCATGGGTTGATTGGCAATACACTGAAGGAGACGATCAGTGGAGTCTGGTACGCAGCAATTTTGCAACTCAGACGTATGAAAAGGTTAAGAATTATTATGTAAGACAGCAGATAACGCGGTTTATAAAGATCGGTTACACCATCTTGAGCGTGTCTAATGAGCAGGTGCTTGCTGCAAGAAACCCTGCAGGCGATTCACTCGTAGTCGTGGCTATGAATACAGATGTTAAACCTGTTTCGCATAATATTGACCTTGCATTCTATAGTTCGGTAGGAAGCAACATAACAAGTTATATTACAAGCGAGACCAAGAGTCTGGAGGCTAACAGTGATTTCTTGCTGGAGAATGATAGGCTTAAGTTTACATTGCCTGGGCTCAGCATTGCAACATTTATAATTCCAGTGACTGAGAATTCTGATATTACATCACTTCCTGAAGATGGTGCTTCTTATATGATTTTACCTAGAACAGCTCATGGTATGGCACTTCAAACCAACCGAGATGGAAAGATTGTTGTAGAAAAGGCTGAAATTTCTGAAGATCAGACCTGGCGATTGGCAAAGACTGCTGAAGGTTGGACATTTACCAATGGAAACGGTAAAATTATAACACGTTATGGAAAAGACTATGATCTGATGTTTTCAATATATGGTGCTGATGGACAGAATTATAATATTGAATCAGTCGATGCTCCTTATTGCAAAATTATGACACCTGACGGAACCGAAGCTTTTGATCTCAGCGGAGGACAGAGCGTTGCTGGAACTAAAGTCGGCATTTATAAATATAACGATGACTTGATTGATGTTACTCGTCAGTGGCTTCTCATGCGATTGCCGGAAAGACAAGATATTCCAGATGGTATAGGTGGAATATCGGAAGATAAGTCAGATGATGTATTCGTAGTTGAAAATGGAGTGTTGCATGTCAAGTCTGAATGTTCAGGTATAGTTTCTGTTTTTTCTGCATCTGGTGCAAAGATGGCGGATGTACGCGTTGAAGGCGGAGCAGAAATTCCTCTTGCCGATGGTGTATATGTAGTATGTTATAAAGGTGATGGGCGAACATGCTCTCGTGTCATTTTTGTTGACTGATGAGGCTTGGAATATAATATTGTAAGATTTTGCTCATTTTATTTAAATAAACGAATATAATGATGAAATATATTTTGATGCTGTTCTTCTTTTTGGACGCATTTCTTTTTAGAGGACTTTGTGCCCAAAACATAAGGACTGTAAGGATTGAGCCTGATGTAAAATATCAGACAATGGAAGGTTTTGGAGCTTCGGATTGCTGGACCGTACAGTATGTAGGCAAATATTGGAACGAATCGGAAAAGGAAAAGGCCGCGGGATGGCTTTTCAGTGACGAGGTCGACAGCAATGGAAATCCTAAGGGTATCGGGCTGTCTATATGGCGCGTAAATCTTGGAGCCGGAACAATTGAGCAGGGAGATAACGGGCAGGTTAAGGATATAACAAGAAGAGCTGAATGTTTCTTGGGACCTGATGGTACTTATGATTGGAATAAGCAGATTGGACAACAGTGGTTTGTCGACAAGGCTAAAAAGTACGGATGCCGCTCGTTTGTGCTTTTCTCTAATTCTCCTTATGTGGGTTTTACACGTAATGGAAAGGGATTTGCTACTAAGGGTGATGAGAACTCCAACCTCAAAGAAGACAAATATGATGACTTTGCTGATTTTCTTGCGACGGTAGCTTCGTATTTTGTCAAGGAAAAGAAAATCAATGTTGACTACATAAGTCCGGTTAATGAACCGCAGTGGAAGTGGGACAGCGATTACCAGGAAGGCTCGCCTTGGACCAATGCCGAGATCAAGAAAGTTGTGGTGGAATTGGATAAGGCATTGGACGATAAGAAACTTGACACGAAGATTCTTGTTACTGAAGCCGGCACATGGGAAGCTATGTATAAGAAGGAGGGTAGAGCATTCAATCAGATTCCGTCATTTTTTGACCCGTCAAGCGATTTGTATATTGGAGATTTGAAGAGAATCGACAAGACAATAGGAGCGCACAGTTATTGGACAGACACAAAAAATCAAGATATACGCAGTATTCGTACTAATGTCAAGAATATGGCGGACAGATATGGAGTTAAGGTCTTCCAGACTGAGTGGAGCATGCTTAATAAAACTCCTATTGATGATTTTCCGTCAAGTTACGCCGAAGCTTCATATAATGATATTGCTCTGCACATGGCGAAGATAATTTATTCTGACATTGTTTATGCAGGAGTCGCTTCGTGGAGTTATTGGACAAGTATGGATGTCGAGATGTACGGATTTAAGAATCGTTTCAATCTTATTCGATTGCATACTGAGGGTGATAAGACTGCTTCTATTGAGAAGGGCGGATATGTTTCTGCCACTAAGACTCTATGGATGCTGGGAAATTATAGCCGTTTCGTAAAACCTGGATTTACTCGTATAGGACTCTATGGCGCAGACGATCTTTCATCGGTTATGGGAACAGCATACTTATCCGATAACAAAAAGAGGATAGTTGCAGTCTTCACAAATGTTTCTGAGAATGACTGTCGCATAGATTTGAATGTATCTTCATTGAATAGTAGTAATGTAAAAAGTGCTTGTTCATATCTTACAGACGAAACTTCTGATCTCGGATGTAAAGATATAACGGATATGGTTGTTGGTAGAAAGGATGTTGTGGTGCCTCGTAGGTCTACGCTTACGGTTGTTTTAGATTTGAAACGTAGAATCTGAGGTTTTTATTTCCGAGGGCTCGAAAGAAAAATTTCGAGCCCTCGGATTTTCTTTTATGAGCCCTCGCAATTACAAAAAATATATGGCACGGATATTGTTATGCAGTGTTTTCTTTGTCTGACTTGAATACTCCGTTTTAAAGTATGAATTTTCTTTGTTTGATAAAAAGTTGTTTTTCAGTGTTTTATGATTTTTCTTGAAATTTTTCTTGAAAAAAAGTTGTTGAAATATTTGGTGCGTATGGTAAAAAGCTCTACCTTTGCACTCGCTTTCGGAAAGGAACACGGTTCTAACGAAAGCAAACGAAGCTTAAAAGGCTTTAAAAGAGAGAGTTCTTTGAACGGATGAAATACAAGCAAACAAGGCAGTACGCCGGCTGAATTCATGAAAATGGGAGAAGGCCGGCAGATACAAGCGAACCGTCAATCTTCAATAGATCGGTGCACAAGAAGCAGTTCAGGGCGCAGGACAGACAAAGAAAAGAGTCCCTTCGGGGAATCGAGAATATATGATTATAGGATGAAGAGTTTGATCCTGGCTCAGGATGAACGCTAGCTACAGGCTTAACACATGCAAGTCGAGGGGCAGCATGAACTTAGCTTGCTAAGTTTGATGGCGACCGGCGCACGGGTGAGTAACACGTATCCAACCTGCCGATGACTCGGGGATAGCCTTTCGAAAGAAAGATTAATACCCGATGGCATAGTTCTTCCGCATGGTGGAACTATTAAAGAATTTCGGTCATCGATGGGGATGCGTTCCATTAGGTTGTTGGCGGGGTAACGGCCCACCAAGCCTTCGATGGATAGGGGTTCTGAGAGGAAGGTCCCCCACATTGGAACTGAGACACGGTCCAAACTCCTACGGGAGGCAGCAGTGAGGAATATTGGTCAATGGGCGCGAGCCTGAACCAGCCAAGTAGCGTGGAGGACGAATGCCCTACGGGTTGTAAACTCCTTTTGGCGGAGGATAAAGATTGCCACGTGTGGCAAGCTGCAGGTATCCGCCGAATAAGGGCCGGCTAATTCCGTGCCAGCAGCCGCGGTAATACGGAAGGCCCGAGCGTTATCCGGATTTATTGGGTTTAAAGGGAGCGTAGGCGGGAGATCAAGTCAGCTGTGAAACTGCGCCGCTCAACGGCGCCGAGCAGTTGAAACTGGTTTCCTTGAGTCCGCAAGAGGCGCGTGGAATTCGTGGTGTAGCGGTGAAATGCATAGATATCACGAAGAACTCCGATTGCGAAGGCAGCGCGCTGGGGCGTCACTGACGCTGAAGCTCGAAGGTGCGGGTATCGAACAGGATTAGATACCCTGGTAGTCCGCACAGTAAACGATGGATGCCCGCGGTCTGTGAAATGTCATGGGCCGCCAAGCGAAAGCGTTAAGCATCCCACCTGGGGAGTACGCCGGCAACGGTGAAACTCAAAGGAATTGAC
>OOCM01000041.1_pt1 | contig 125406 bp, 92 predicted proteins | sample 1671111 | NCBI WGS metagenome assembly OOCM01 (sample SAMN06348123, study PRJEB24527) | human gut metagenome | biome: human gut; feature: ankylosing spondylitis patient; material: feces | host: Homo sapiens | place: China | collected 2015-10 | reverse complement strand
AAATGCGGTGCAAAGATACAACTTTTTGCCGAATTATGCAAACATTTCGGGATTTTTTTGTAATTTTGCACCCAAATTTAAGTATTTAAGGTAAAAATTAAAATGCAAGACATTAGAAACATTGCAGTTATTGCACACGTTGACCATGGTAAGACTACATTGGTCGACAAGATGATGCTCGCCGGTAAGCTGTTCCGCGACGGCCAGGATAACAGCGGCGAAGTGCTCGATTCCAACGACTTGGAGCGCGAGCGTGGTATCACCATTCTCTCAAAGAATGTATCTATCAATTGGAAAGGTACTAAGATTAATATCCTCGATACTCCTGGACACTCTGACTTCGGTGGTGAGGTTGAGCGCGTGCTCAACATGGCAGACGGATGCCTCCTCCTCGTCGATGCTTTCGAGGGTCCGATGCCTCAGACCCGTTTCGTGCTCCAGAAGGCATTGCAGCTCGGACTGAAGCCTATCGTCGTTGTTAATAAGGTAGATAAGCCTAACTGTCGCCCTGAAGAGGTGTACGAGATGGTATTCGACCTGATGTGCGACCTCGATGCTACAGAAGAGCAGCTCGACTTCTCAGTAGTTTACGGTTCTGCCAAGAACGGCTGGATGGGCGAGGACTATAATCATCCAACAGACAATATCGATTATCTGCTCGATAAGATTATTGAGGTTATCCCAGCTCCTAAGCAGCTCGAGGGTACTCCACAGCTCCTTATCACATCACTCGATTACAGCTCTTATACTGGTCGTATCGCCGTAGGTCGTGTACACCGCGGTACATTGAAGGATGGAATGAATGTTACCATCTGCCACCGCGACGGAACCCAGGAGAAGACCAAGATCAAGGAGCTCCACACCTTCGAGGGTATGGGCCACAAGAAGACCGATCATGTAGATTCAGGCGATATCTGTGCCGTTATCGGCTTGGAGAAGTTCGAGATTGGTGATACCATCTGCGATTTCGAGAATCCTGAGCCACTGCCTCCAATCGCTGTCGATGAGCCTACCATGAGCATGCTCTTCACCATCAACGATTCACCATTCTTCGGTAAGGAAGGCAAGTTCTGTACATCACGCCACATCCAGGAGCGCTTGAACAAGGAGCTCGAGAAGAACCTCGCTCTCCGCGTACAGCCTTACGAGGATTCTACCGATAAGTGGATTGTATCAGGCCGTGGTGTGCTCCATCTCTCTGTACTCATCGAGACCATGCGCCGCGAGGGCTATGAACTCCAGGTAGGTCAGCCTCAGGTTATCTATAAGGAGATTGACGGTGTGAAGTGCGAGCCTGTAGAGGAGTTGACCATCAACGTACCAGAGGAGTTTGCTTCTAAGATGATTGATATGGTAACCCGCCGCAAGGGTGATATGACCTCTATGCTGAACATGGGCGAGCGTGTAGACATCGAGTTCGATATCCCTTCACGTGGTATCATCGGTCTGCGTACCAACGTGCTTACCGCTTCTCAGGGCGAGGCTATCATGGCTCACCGCTTCAAGGAGTATCAGCCATACAAGGGTGAAATCAGCCGCCGTTCTAACGGTAGCATGATTGCGCTCGAAACCGGTACTGCCTTTGCTTACGCTATCGATAAGCTGCAGGATCGTGGTAAGTTCTTCATCGATCCGGGTGAGGAGGTTTACGGAGGCGAGGTTGTAGGTGAGCATGTTCACGACAACGACCTGGTAGTCAACGTAACCAAGGCTAAGCAGCTTACCAACGTACGTGCTTCCGGTTCTGACGATAAGGCTCGCGTCATCCCTAAGACCGTGATGAGTCTTGAGGAGTGCCTGGAGTATATCCGTGAGGACGAGTACGTAGAGGTAACTCCAAAGAACATGCGTATGCGCAAGATTGAGCTCGATCACCTGAAGCGCAAGCGCAGCAACAAAGACTAAGCAGAAATGTTTTTGTGGAGATTTTTTAGAAAATTTTCATTGCCCTGCTCCCTGGTTATGGGAGCATTGGGCTACCTGATATTCGCCAATGTGCCCTTCCTGGTGCCCATTGGCGATTATTGTGGTCCGAGGTTGGTAAGTCTGATGCCGGTAGTGCTGTTCTCCCTGCTCTATGTTACTTTCTGTAAGATAGAAATCAAGGAGATGAAGCCTAAGGCGTGGCATTTCATCCTCCAGCTCATCCGTACCTCGCTGTCATTGATGATGGTGGTGCTTATCTTTGAGTTCGGCTCCGATTACAGCACCAAACTGATTCTCGAGGGTGCCTTCATCTGCTTCATCTGTCCTACGGCAGCCGCCGTGGCTGTGGTTACGGAGAAGTTGGGCGGCAGTATCGGTTCGCTGACCACTTATACGGTCATCGCCAACATTTTTACGATGGTCATCATTCCGAGTCTTTTCCCGATGGTAGAGAAAGGGGCAGACGTATCGTTCCTCATGATGAGTGCGATGGTGTTCCGCAATGTCACTACCGTGCTGGTGGTGCCTCTGCTGCTTGCCTTGCTGAGCCGCAGGTTCCTGCCAAAATGGGTGGATAAGGTGAAGAATGTAAAGGATTTAGGCTTTTATATGTGGTGTTTCAACCTCACGATACTGATGGGCGAAACGGTTCGCAACATGCTCCATGCCGAGGTATCGGGCGTAACGATGCTTCTGCTGCTCTTTGTACCGCTGCTGGTATGTCTCCTCCAGTTTGCCATCGGCAAGGCGGTAGGCAGGCATTTCGGTGCGAGTATCAGTGCCGGTCAGGCGTTGGGACAGAAGAATACGGTAGTGGGCATCTGGCTCACCCTCACCTTCCTGAATCCTCTTGCTGCCGTAGCACCGGGTGCCTATGTAGTATGGCAGAATCTGGTCAATGGCTGGCAACTTTGGTATAAAGAAAAATATGGCAAGCTTAAGTGGTAAGCTTGCCATATTTTTTGTTTCTAATCCTGGGTAGGGTAGATGAGGTTTTCTTCCCTGATGCAGCAGAGCACCTCATCCAGATATTTTCTGGCTTCATATTTTGCCATAGGCAGGTCGTGGAGCAGGTAGTTGCCGCAGTCCTTTGCCGCCTGTCCCGGAATCTCGCCCTCGAAATCGGCGATAAACTTAAAGGTGCGCTTCATCAGTTCCACGATGTCCTTGCTCTCCAGGTCGCCCTTGATAAGGAGATAGTTGCCCGTGAGGCATCCCATCGGTCCCCAGTAGATGATGCGGTCCTTCCACTCCTCGTCGTTGCGCAGATAGGTGGCAGCCAGGTGTTCGATGGTATGGATGGCACCGTTGTGCAGACAAGGCTCCTGGTTAGGCACCTTCATGCGGATATCGAATGTTGTGATGACTTCTCCGCCTACTTCGTCCTTACGGCTCACGTAGATGCCGCGGAGCAGCTTATTGTGATTGATTGTAAAACTTGGAATCTTATTCATCTTGATAATTAATAATTTACAGTTTACAGACTTTCGAGGAAAGCCTTGGTAACATTGAAAGAGCCTTCAGCCATTTTAGCCCAGAAGTCGAAATACTGCTGTGCCTTGGTATCTTTCAGCGGTACATCGCTGATGATGCGGAAGGAGATGAAAGGCGTCTTGTAGATGTGGCAGGTCTGGGCGATAGAGCAGCTCTCCATATCCACCGCCATCGCCTGAGGGAAGTGTTCCAGGATAGAGCGCATCTTCTCCTTGCAGTCTACAAACCATTCGCCGCTCACAATCTGTCCGGCGTGGATCTTCGGGTGCCTATTGCCCGGTAGGTTGTTGATGGCGAGTGCCTTCTCCACATATTCCTTAGGTGTTTTGAAGAAAGCAGGCATGCCTAGAATCTGTCCGAATTCGCATTCCTCGCCGCAATAGGCATCGTGGTAAACGCAGTTGGTTGCCACCACCACCTCAGTCACGTTGAGGTTGATATCAGCGCCTCCAGCCACGCCTGAAGAGATGACGAGGTCAGGGTGATAGTTGTCAATCATTTCTACGGCACCTATGGTACTGTTCACCTTACCGATGCCGCATTGCTGCATCACCACCTCGTTGTTGCCTATTTTTCCGATAACGAAGTCCTTATAGTTTTTTCTCTCAACCTGCGATTCGGTCAATAATGTTTTGAGTTGCGCGAACTCCTTGTCCATCGCAACAATAATTCCTATTTTCATATTCTATACTAACTTTTGGGTGCAAAGTTACTAAAAATATTGCAGAGAGAAGCAAAGTTTAAGGAGTTTTTAAGGAAAAAGGCTTTTAAAGGTAAAAAAGTAAAAAAAGCCCCCGATGCGTGATGCACCGGGGGCTTTGCTATGTCGAATCAGAATTTAAAAACATCTTTTTTTTACACGCTACAGCTGGTAACTCCGAGCGTAGTAGCGATGGCTGTGAGGAAGGAGATTGCAATCTGCAAAATCGTTTTCCAGGTATTTGCTTTCATCATCTTTATTATTATTTTTAATGTTAAGTGTTATATGTTAATGTTAACTTGGCGAGGGGGATACGCTAGCTTTCTACTTGCCGCCCTCAGGCGAGGACTTTATTCAAGCTCGTCGCCGCCGCCAGTTGTACCGCCGCCCTGTTCAGTGCCGCCACCGGTAGTACCACCGCCTGTGGTGCCCTCTCCGTCGGTGCCGATATAGCCGCCGTACTCCTGAATCTTGCACTTCTTGCGCAGCTCAGTATTGCTCCAGCTCTTCGTGTTTCTCACAATCAGGTGCACGCCCTCCACGCTGGCAGCTGTCACCTTCTCCTTGGTGTCCTCCGCCTTGGAGCTCATACCGATGGAGAACAATCCGAGGTCAGAGAGACGCACGCTCTTGCCGTCGAGAATCAGCTCCTGCAGATGGTCGAGTGCATCCATCAGCACACCGTGGATAGTACCACGAGAGTAAGGCGAGCCGTGGTCAGAGATATGCGATACGAATCCCTCGAAGTCCACTTCGCGGTCAGTTACCGCAGCCGCATACCACTTCTTCTTACCTGCGTTTTCACCAGTCTGAGGTGTGCGCTGTACTTTACGATATTTCAATGTTCCTTTTACTTCCATAATCTTAAATTTTTAAAGGGTTAATAAATTGTTAACTTTGTGGGTTACGCTTTGTCGAGTGCAGCCTTTCTTCGAACGACGATGCAAAGATACTGCAATTTCCCGATGCCACCAAATTTCAGCGTGTGATAAGGCGCGATTTTCAGCACACTTTCAATCCGAAACCTGTTAAACAATCTAACTTGCCGTTTTGCGCCCCGCGACTCATACTTTTTCAGAGAGGAAAACATAGAGTTGCGCACTTAAATACTTTGTTTACAATAAAATAGAAAGATACAAAATGGCATAAGAAATCTCCCTCAGTTCCTCAGAACTCAGTTCCTCAGTTTTTCTCTGACCCTTCACTTTTATCTTAATTTAGAAGCTTATTATATATATAATATTATTATATATATAATAAAATATAATTACTTATAATTTGTAACCATCAAGTATACCCCCTAGAACAAAACTGAGGAACTGAGTTCTGAGGAACTGAGTCATTATCGCCGGTAAAAAGATACTGTTTTCCTATCCCTTACGTCGCGTTTCACGATATCCCTTATCTTTTTACGGTAGCTCCTTGCAATACTCCCGTTCTCCAGTTCTATCCTTCTCCTGATTCTATTGACAACTTGCCCATTTTCTCAATTTTTATCAGAAAACTCTTGTAGATATGATAATAAAATCGTAAATTTGCAGCGAGGAATAAAAACTTGAAGAATAAACAACATAAAAAATGAACTTATGAAGAAAATCTCGTTGATAGTGATGAGCTGCATGATAGCTTGCGGACTGCTCGCCAACCATGGCATCGTGAAGGGCGGAGAAATGTCGCCTAAGGTAGAGGACACGGTATCGATTGACAAGAAAATCGCTGATAGTCAATGGCTATCGAACAACTCCGACACGTTGAAAGTGGACACAGCTGGCGAAGACTCGGTGGTGAATGTGGTGGCCTACTTCTGCAAGGGCGACACCTGCGAATACTGGATATATGAGAATGAGTGGAAGGTGAACGGCAAGGACACGGTGAAGACGCTCGGCGTATCCACCCAGGTGCGCCTCGTGGTAAACGATTCCACCAGCAAGGGCTATAAGATGAGCTACACCTTCCTGGACGTAAAGGCCGATTCGGTGGGTGACAACTTCCGGGACAAGATGATGGCCATGGTAGCGGAGCGCACCGCCAAGAGCGTGATAGGCACCACCGTCAACTTTGAAACCGATGAATACGGTCGCATCACCAAGATTACCAATCTCTCGAAAATCAAGAAGCAGGCAAAGGCTCTCTTCAAGGCGAGCATGAAGGACATCGCCGCCATGCCCATCATGCAGGCAATGAAGAAGGCGATAGGTCTTGACTTCATGAAGATAGGCAACCAGGCTACCACCGACGGGTTGGTGGAGGGCTACCTGGAGGAGCTGAAACTGCTCTTCGCCTGGCACGGAAGCCAATATGCCGTGGGCGAGCATCACGAGCACGAGGATGCCACCAAGGATAGCTACGCCAACGACACTTATATCAATGCCAGCCTAGAGAAGAATGGCAACTACACAATCTCCTGCGAGGTGGTCAGCGTGATACCAAAGGAGACCGTGAAGGAGGTGATGGGCGGACTGATGGGTGCCATCACGGAAGGACTGAAGGGCAAGAAGACCGAGGACGGCAAGGATCATGATGGCATCATCAACGACTTGGACGACGAGTTTAAGAAGGAGATAGACAAGGCAGTTAACCAAGATGCCCAGACCTCGGAGTATCTCTGTGTGACCTGCTTCGAGAATGGCTGGCCTAGCAGCGTGTTGAAGCAAAATAAAAATGTGATGGCTGGCCGTGGCAAGCTGAAGCAGAAACTCATCGAGGCTTGCCGATTCGCACAGCGCGAGAAATGATGAACTATTTCGACCTGTACAGATCTTATAATTAACAGGTTTGGTACACATTGCGCCTCACGGGAAACGACAGGGGTCTATATGCCACGATGAAAAGGTGGCGTATAGACCCTTGATTATATGGTAATTTTTGTCATCAATATCTCCGCTATTATAAGGGTTCTTTCAACACTTACCGGATCCCAAAACTTGTCGTAGGCTCTGAGTTCGGCATCTGTAAAGCCGGAAACTTCAAGATCTTCTACGGCTTTTCCAATCTCTGGGTCATTGAGCAGGTCGGCAGGAACTTGATTTTGCGTATCTGCTCCTCGTCGCTGAGGTTTTTATGGGATTTTTAAAGGTAAAAAAGTAAAAAAGTAAAGATTTTGCTATCCCCAATACTATCTGATAACTTTTTCGAAAACTTTTCTATGAATTCTTTGCGTGTTTCAAAATAAAGTCGTAAATTTGCTCACATAAACGAAACAATAATATCTACGGATTATGAAGCAGGTAGAAGAAAGATATATCAGTTTGCTGACCGATTTCGGTTTCAAGCGAATTTTTGGATCAGCTCCCAACAAGGATTTGCTGATCTGTTTCCTCAACAGCTTGTTCAATGGAAGACAGGTTGTTAAGGACGTGAAGTTTCTGAATCCGGAGAACGTGGGCGACATCTATACCGACCGCAAGGCCATCTTTGACGTATATTGCGAAGGAGAAAACGGCGAGAAGTTTATCGTGGAAATGCAGAATGCATACCAGACATATTTCAAGGACCGTGCCCTGTTCTATTCCACCTTCCCTATCCGTGAGCAGGCTCCCAAGGGTAATGAATGGGATTTCAAGCTCAACCATATCTACACTATTGCCCTGCTCAACTTCAACATGAACGAGGAAGCCTTCAATAAGGAAGAAATCCGCCATCATGTGCAGTTGTGCGATACTGCCACGCACAAGATTTTCTACGATAAGCTGGAATTTATCTACGTGGAAATCGCCAAGTTCAACAAGTCGCTTGATGAGTTGGAAACGCTCTACGACAAGTGGCTCTATGCCCTGAAGAACCTCTACAAGCTTACTCAGCGCCCTAAGGCGTTATGCGACAAGGTCTTCGACCGCCTCTTCGAAGAAGCCGAGATTGCAAGATTCACTCCGCAGGAGCAGCGGGAGTATGAAGCCAGCAAGATGGCATATCGTGATATCAAGAATTCGATTGATACCGCCAAGCGAGAAGGTAAAGAAGAGGGCCTGGCTGAAGGAATGAAAAAGGGCATGGAGAAGCGAAACCTTGAGATTGCCAGAAAGATGCTGGCGAATGGTATGGATGCTGCCACGGTGATGGAAATAACAGGATTGTCGGAGAGCCACTTACAGCAGCTGAAAGGATAAGGAACTGCCTGGAGAAACGAATGATCTCCGTGGCTGCTCCCTTTCGGCTTGCCCCACACGCCCAGAAGGGGCAGAAGCTCCTAGCCCAGGGCAACACCCTGGGTATTAATGAAATATAAACCAACGCCCTGTAAGGGCAAAAGCTTTAAAAATATTCGGATTTTAATCTATAGGCTTATGGTATATGTAAATGAAACAATAGTTATAAAGAGCTCTTCTCCCAAGCTGGCAGAATGGGTGAAGAAACTGAAGGCTCATAAAGCTGAGCAACTGGAGAAGTTGCGCAACGTGGAGAAGTGCGACTTTGATTTTAAGTTCTGATGCGAGCCAATATATGATACCAGCCTCCCCTAATACTTCCTGATAACTTTTTATAAAACTTTTCCCCGATTTTCTTGCATGTTTCGAAATATTGTTGTACTTTTGAAGGAGAATATAGAAAAAGTAGAACTCTAAAACAATATAACTCTATGAGTATCAAACGATTCACCCCCCCCTATCGGTTCGGGGTACAGGCTCTGGTAGCCTTTGTTTTATTGCTTGTTCTTGCCAGTTGTAGCAAGGATGAGACCTTTAATACAGGTGAGCGTGTCATCTGCATTGAAACTAATAGTACACGTTCTTACTATGCCGTTACCGATACTGAGGGTGTTTCGTATACCACCACAGGTATAGCATGTCTTATCAATCAAGATACTAATCATCCAAAATGGATACTTAGCTATGAAGATATAGCTAAGCAACTCAATATATCTCTATCGAATGTTTCTACGATGCAAATTGCCTTTACCGGAGTCCAGAAAAATGGCCTTTGGCGCTTCGCCGTGCAGTTTGTCGGTCAAAAGGAAGGCAGCGAATATTCGATAGACGTAAATCCCGAGGTAGGCAATATCGAATGGGTGATGAGTATTGAAGATATGCCTGATGGGGAGGTTACGCTCCATTTGAATCATTAATTAATCAGTAAAATTTAATATAAATGGCAGTTAAGAAATCTGAGTTATACAGCTCTTTATGGGAGAGCTGTAACCAGTTGCGTGGCGGCATGGATGCCAGCCAATATAAGGATTATGTACTTGTTGTACTCTTTCTAAAATATATCAGTGACAAGGCAAAGGCTGATAAGGATTATCTTCTCAATATTCCTGAAGGATGTTTTTGGGAGGATATTCTTGCGCTTCGTTATAAGAGCAATATCGGTGAAAGACTGAATGAAATCATCCATCAGATTGCAGAGGAAAATGATCTGAGCGGCGTGATTGATACTGCCGATTTTAATGATGATACCAAACTGGGTAAGGGTAAGGACAAGGTAGATACTTTGTCTAAACTTGTTACGGCTTTCACAAAAAATGCACTTGATTTTTCCAGCAACCGTGCTGGTGATGATGACCTTCTGGGTGATGCCTATGAATACCTGATGAAGAATTTTGCTTCAGAAAGCGGTAAGAGTAAGGGACAGTTTTATACTCCAGGCGAGGTGAGTCGTGTGATGGCAAAGGTGATTGGCATTCATCAGGATCTACATGAAAATATCTCGATTTATGACCCAACCTGTGGCTCAGGCTCACTACTTTTGAGAGCTTTGAGCGAGTCTTTGCATCCCAACAATACGGCTCTTTTTGGTCAGGAGAAAGACATCAATAATGTGGGTATGGCTAAGATGAATATGATTCTTCACGGCTATGAATGCAGTGATATTCAGCAGGGTGATACCCTTAATAATCCACAGTTCCTCAGTTCACCTACCGCCTTGCAAACCTTCAATTACGTGGTAGCCAATCCTCCTTTCAGCCAGAAATCATGGTTGAAGAGTGCTAAGGAAAACGACATGTTTGAGCGCTGGGGTAATGGTGTGGTGGATATGGAAGAAGGCTCCCGTACTCCTTCTTCTATCGGTGTACCACCTGAGAAAAATGGCGATTACGCCTTCTTGCTTCATATCATCAAGTCGATGGCTGCTGATGGTAAGGGCGCATGCATTTTGCCTCATGGTGTTTTGTTCCGTGGCAATGCAGAGGGTGAAATCCGCAAGAACATTGTCAAGGCTGGTTATATCAAGGGACTCATCGGACTGCCACAAAACCTTTTCTATGGTACCGGAATCCCAGCCTGCATCATCATTCTTGATAAGCAGGAAGCATCTGATCGTAAGGGAATCTTTATGATTGATGCCAAGGATGGCTTTGTAAAGGATGGGAATATGAACCGCCTGCGTGAAGAGGATATCCAGCGTATTGTTGACACATGGGAAGCATGGGTTGACGTACCTCATTATGCTCGTTTTGTTCCACAGGAAGAGATTGTGAAGAATGATTACAATTTGAATATCCCTCGTTATATTGAGGCTCGTGATACCGAGATAGTACAGAATATCGAAGCCCATCTTAAAGGTGGCTTGCCAAAGCACGATATAGAGCAGCTTTCCGATTATTGGGATGCATTGCCAACTTTGAAGGATGAACTGGTAAAAGAACAGGGTAATGGTTATTATGCCTGGGCGGTATCTAGAGAGCAGATTGATGGTATCATTAACGACAATGAGGATTATCAGACTCAGCAAGCTACATTGAAGCATCATTGTAGAACTGATTTTATGGAGCAGTGGCAGGAAACCATTTACGACCTGGCAGAAAGCAGCGAAAAGCCGAAGGCTCTTATTGAAAGAATGGGACAAAGTATTCGTAATCTGTTTGGTGAGGGAAACCTGTTGGTTGACGAATATGATGCCTACGAACAGCTGATGAATTATTGGGCAGAAACCATGCAGGATGATGTCTATATGATTATGGCTGATGGCTGGAAGTTTAACCTCCGACCTAAGCTGAAAGAGGATAAAAAAGAGAAGAAAATGGTTCCTGTGCTGGTGAAAACCTGGAATGATTTGGAGAGTGACCTCTTGCCTGTAGAGTATATCGTCAATAGATTCTGTAAGAGTGAATTGGAAGCGTGTGATGAGTTGTCTGCCAGCATTGCTTTTATGGAAAATGAGGTGACAAGCCTTGTTGAAGAGAATGATGATGTATTTGATACAAAGAATTTCGAGAAGGAGAAGGTTAACTTGGCTTCTGTTAAGAAGCGTGCCAAAGTTACTAAAGGTGAAGAACAGGCACGTCTTATTGAGTGGATTGAGTGGCAGAATTCCATCAAGGTAGAAAAGGGCAAGTTGAAGGAAGCTAATGACAAGTTGTTGTCTCGTGTAAAAGAGGAATATGAATTGTTGGCGCAGAATGAAATGAAAGTAAAGAATCTTGTGAAGGAGAAGTGGGTAAATGCCATTTCTACTCGCATAGAATCTGAGTTGAGTCGTAGCGTCGAGCAGCTGAAAAGTCAGCTTTCTGCCATCTCAGACCGCTATGACCAGACTCTTCCTTCTATTGATAAGGAAGTTGAAGATTATGAAAGCAGGGTGAGTGCTCATCTTACTCAAATGGGTTTTGTTCTTTAATGAATGGAGGATTGAGTATGGTTGAAATGAAAAGTGGTTATAAAATGACGGAAGTCGGGGTAATACCTGAGGACTGGGAGGTGAAAAATGTTTCTGAATCATGTTTGATAAAGGCGAGAATAGGATGGCAGGGGCTAAAAAAATCAGAGTATATGTCTTCTGGAGATTATTTGTTGATTACAGGTACAGACTTTGATAATGGACAAGTAAACTGGAAATCTTGTGCTTATGTATCAAAAGCCCGCTATGAGCAGGATAGCAACATTAAAATAAGACCACAGGATATTCTTATATCTAAAGATGGAACAATTGGTAAAGTTGCATATCTCGGGATGATTCCAAAAGCTGGTACATTGAATAGTGGAATATTCGTGATAAGAGCTAACGATAGGAAGATTGATCAAGTCTTTCTGTCGAAAATTTTTATGTCTTTTTATTTTGAAGAATTTTTGAATAGATTGGTAGCTGGTTCAACTATAAATCATCTCTATCAGAAAGATTTTGTAAAATTCTGTTTTCCACTACCAAATAGTGAAGAGCAGGTAGCCATTGCCGCAGCCCTTTCTGATGTCGATTCTCTTATCTCTGCTTTAACCAAAAAAATAGAGAAGAAGAAGGCTATCAGGCAGGGCCTTATGCAGCAGCTCCTTACTGGTAAGAAAAGATTGCTAGGATTTTGTGGAGATTGGGTAAAAAAGAAAGTCTCTTCTGTTTCTGACATATTAAGAGGCGGATCACCAAGACCAATAGAAAACTATATAGTAAAATCAGGTGGAGTAAATTGGATAAAAATAGGTGATGTAGATTCTTCTGCTAAATATATTTTTAGAACGAATGAACAAATTATAGAGTCTGGTATTCAATATTCTAGATTTGTTCATTCTGGTGATTTATTGTTGTCAAATTCAATGAGCTTTGGAAGACCTTATATACTTAAAACAGAAGGTTGTATCCATGATGGTTGGTTGGTAATTCAAAACTATGATAAGTATTTTGATAAAGAATTTCTTTATTATTTACTAGGCTCGGATGAAGTACTTAAGCAATATAAATCGTTGGCTGCTGGTAGTAGTGTTTTAAATCTTAATAAGGATATAGTAGGTAAGGTTGTTCTGTATTTCCCTCCGTCAATATCAGAGCAAACCGCTATCGCCAATATCCTCTCCGATTGCGATTCTGAAATCGCCGCACTCGAAGAGAAGCGAGATAAATATAAGGAGATTAAGCAAGGCATGATGCAGCAACTCCTGACAGGCAAGATCCGTTTAATTAAGTAAAAATGATAGCTTATGGACTCACATATAGGCGAACCCGAAAGACCGGTTCAAAACAGATTGCTGGCTCTCTTCAAGGAGAAGCTAAAGTACGAATATCTCGGCAACTATGAGTATCGTACTTGTAATCGTAACATAGAAAGAAAACTTCTCTTCGATTACTTGATGAGTACGAAAAAGTGGTCGGGGGATGAGACGAAGCGTGCCATTGCCATATTGGAAAAGGAGGCATACTGTACACCTCAGAACATGCAGGAGAAGAACGAGAAGGTATATTCCCTGCTCCGTTATGGAGTGAATGTATCTCCAGATGTAGGTACCAAAAAGATTACTGTGAATCTGATAGACTGGGAGCATCCTGATAAGAACCAATTCTATATAGCAGAAGAAGTAACCATCAACAGCAGTACGCCTGATAGCTTTACGAAGCGACCAGACTTGGTTATCTATGTGAATGGTATCGCCTTGGCTGTGATGGAACTGAAACGAAGTAAGGTGAGCGTGCATGATGGTATCCGCCAGACGATAGGCAATCAGCAGGAGAATTTTATCCGTCCTTTCTTCTCTACGGTGCAACTGCTTTTTGCCGGCAACGATAGTCAGGGCTTATATTATGGCGTGATAGATACACCCGAAAAGTTCTGGCTCAGATGGAAAGAACCGGATGCAAGCATTCCTAACGAATTGGATAGAAGTGTTACCCAGTGGTTTAATAAGGAACGATTGCTGGAAATGATTCATGATTTTCTGGTCTTTGATGCTGGAGTCAAGAAGGTTTGCCGCCCTAACCAGTATTTTGCCGTAAAGGCAGCTCAACCACGTTGCGAGAAGAAAGAAGGTGGTGTGATATGGGAAGCACAGGGTAGTGGCAAAAGTCTGATTATGGTTTGGCTGGCAGAGTGGATTCATGAGAATATTGATAATTCTCGTGTTGTTATCATCACCGACCGAGAAGAACTGGATGAACAGATTTCTGATGGTTTCAAGGATACCGGAGAAACCATTGCCCGTGCCAAGAGCGGTGCTGGTCTTATCGGTATGCTCAATGAAGAGGCTCCTTGGCTGCTCTGTACCTTGATTCATAAATTTGGAAAGAAGAATGTGGAAGGTAAGGGCGATATGGCTGGAGTGAAATCAGAGATACCCCTGGAAAAGTATCTGGAGGAGATTGTAGCACAACTTCCCCAGGGATTTAAGGCAAAGGGAAACATCTTCGTCTTCATCGACGAGTGTCATAGAACGCAAGGCGGTTATCTGCATGAAGCTATGAAAACCATCATGGGCAAAGATGTAATGATGATAGGTTTTACGGGTACTCCTCTTCTCCATACACAGAAGAAAGATACCTGGCAGACCTTCGGCCCGCTGATTCATGCCTATAGGTTTAATGAAGCCGTAGAAGACGGTGTGATTCTCGACCTGCGCTATGAGTCAAGAAAAGTTGACCAGTTCTTGGGCAACAAAGATAAGATAGATGCCTGGTTTGAGAAGAAGACAAAGGGACTGAATAAGGTGGCTGCAGCCCGGCTGAAAGGTAGATGGGCAACCATGCAGAACATCTTCAGCAGCCGTCAGCGTATAGATGCAGTGGTGGGTGATATTTGCTTGGATATGGACACCACGCCGATGCTGGTGAACCGGCGTGGTAATGCCATTCTTGTGGCAGACAGCATTTATCAGGCTTGCAGATATTGGGATGCCTTTCAGAAGACAGCCTTAAAGGGACATTGTGCCGTGATTACCAGCTTTGAGGCAAAAGCAGATGATATCAATATGGCATCATCCGGCGAGAACGAATCTGAGGATGAATACAAATATCGCATCTACAAGGAAATGACTGATGGACATAAAAGCGTTTCTGCCTTTGAGGCCTATGCCAAGAAGGAATTTATTGACCATCCTAAGAATATGCGCCTCCTGATTGTGGTAGATAAACTGCTTACTGGTTTCGATGCTCCATCTGCCTGTGTGCTTTATATTGATAAGCACATGGAAAACCATAATCTCTTCCAGGCTATCTGCCGTGTGAATCGCGTAGATGGCGATGATAAGGAATATGGCTACATTGTAGATTATCAGAATCTGTTTGAATGCATATCAGGAGCCATTGGCGACTATACTTCTGATGGGGCTGCTTTGAGCGGCTATGACAAAGAAGATATCGAAGGCTATATCAAGGAGAAAAACAAGGCGTGCCGAAAGGATTTGGAAGAAGCCAAGGAACAGGTGGAAGCCTTGCTGGCTCTCGTTCATCCTCAGACAAGAGAAGGATTCTTCAGATATTTTGTCTATGATGATAATGCCCCGGAAGAGGAGATGGACAAGCAGTTGGATGATAATGCGGAAAAGCGCTCTAAGCTTTATAAGTATGTGCGCCGCTATCTGAATTGTTATGCCAACTTAGCCAATTCGTTGGAGGATATGGGGTATAGCGAAGCGGAACGCAAGGAGTATGCTGAATGTGCCAAGAAGTATGATGCCTTGAAGCGTGAGATAGAACTGCGCAGTAACGACCATATTGATATGAGACGTTATGAACCGGATATGCGTCAGGTTCTTGATCTTTATGTGAAGGCTGAGGACAGTGAGGTGATAGCCAAACTGGACGATACCTCTTTTCTGGATATTGTGGCTGCTCAAAATGAAGAACAGCTCAATGATTTGCCTGACGAACTGAAAGATGAATATGGCAGGGCATCAGCAGAGACCGTAGAAGCGAATCTGCGTGAAGTAATCCGCAAGGACAGTCCTTTCAATCCTGCTTATTACGGAAAGCTTTCCATCATCTTGCAGGAGTTGATAGATAAGCGCAAAAAGGAAATGCTGGATTACGAAGAGTATATGAAAGAACTGATAGAACTTGTAAAGAAAGCGAGAGGAAAATCAGCCAATTCATATCCCGAATCCATCAAACCCCCTGGCATGCGAGCTCTCTATGATAACTTGGGACAGAATGAATACCTGGCTATTCGGGCTCATGAGGTAATCAAGGAGAATGCCCTTGTTGGTTTCAGAGATAATAGATTGAAACAAAGAAAATTGATCAAAGCACTCGCAAAATTGCTGGGAGACGAAATGGCGCAGATGATATATGATATAATCAAACTTCATGATGAGTATGGAAAAGGTTACTGTTAGTGATATTGATATTGAGGTGGAACGTAAGAATATCAAGCATATTCATCTTGCCGTGTATCCGCCTGATGCAAGGGTTCATATTTCGGCTCCGGAGTTTATGACTCTAGAAAGTCTCCAGCTTTATGCCATCGATCATCTGGTATGGATTCGTCAAGCCATAGCTCGAATCAATAGCACAGAGAGGCAGAGTGACCGTATCTATGTATCGGGCGAAGACCATTATTACATGGGTCGTCGATATCTGCTTAAAGTTCACGAGAAGGGTTTTGGACCAACTGTTAAAATCAGTGGCAGATATATCAACCTATTCGTGAAGTATGGTGCAGACAAGGAGTATCTGGCTAATGCCATGAAGGAGTGGTATCGAGCCAAGTTGATGCATTTGCTGGATACGCTGGTTCCTAAATGGGAAGAGAAGATGGGCTTGAAATGTGGTGGCTTTACTATTCGGGAAATGAAGACAAGGTGGGGTAGTTGTAACCAGCGCACCCATAAGCTTCTCTTTAACCTGGAATTGGCGAAGAAACCTAAGCCTTGCATCGAGTATGTGGTGGTGCATGAGTTAGCCCACATCGTGTCTAAAAATCACGATGCTCAGTTTAGAGCTGTGCTTGACAAGCACATGCCTATGTGGGAGAAGTACAGGGATGAACTAAATGAGTTTATTCTGTAACCATATAAGTAAGGGGAAGAAGGCGAGTAACGTAAATTGCTCACTTTTTCCCTTTTTTTGTATACTTTTCTGAGAATCATTAAAAAAGTAGTACTCTTTTTACGTCCTAAAGGGACGTAAAACGCTTGCGGGTTCCAACGATTATTGTTAATTTTACACGAACAAAATAAAATTAGCAATGATTGAAGAAGCAAAAGAAATAGAAAATTCAGAATCTCCGGCTGTTAGATTGGTGAGATTATCATATATAGAGAGGATTGGATCTCTTCTCAGTATCATGATTGGTGAGGATATTTCTCCTCGAAAATCAATCGTGAAGGAGTTTCATGTCTCTTATGATACGATTCGAAAGTTCCTAAATTTCGATTCTAAAATAAAGTTTGATACCATTGCAAAATTTTGCCACATTATAGGTCATTATCTTCATGTTGAATATGAGGCTGTCGACAACTACAAATCTAAAAAACATATCACAGATAGAGACGAAAGACTTGCACTCATAAAAAATCTGAAAAGACAATATGAAGAAATCTTTGGGGCAGGGGCAGAAGTGGTTAAAGACCTGAATAAGAAGAAAATTGATTTGCGTAAATTCGTAACGCAAGGAATAAAATAAATATAACTGGGCAGAAGAGATTATGTCGTCTGACACCAGTAGAGAGTAATAAGTTCTTATAAATAACAACAACTTAACCAGTGTAAAAATGAAAGATACAACATGAAATTTAGGGGGACATTCCTCATACTGCTCTGCAGCTCAATGTCTCCGAAGTAAGGATTCACCCTGGAAAACTTCCAGGGGCCACCTCTTCTTTAAAATAGAGGAAGTAAATTTAGTCTATCTTAAAAGGTGAAGATATATGACTAAAATATTTTACGGATTGCCAATCTGGCTAGTGCAGACTGGACCGGTTAACATCGAGGTAGTTATTAACGTAGAATTCAGTGGCAACAGCAAAGTGGTTATTGATTCAGCTAGTTTCAAACAGTTAATGGATATGGAAGATGAGAATTAGAATAGATAAAATCGTCTTCCGTGATCAATCCAGAATGATTGTTGGTAAAGATGATGATCAGCAAAAGGAGAATGAAGAGAGTGAAGAGCCAGGAACGGGTTCTGTAGGAGCGAGAGACAGAGCTCCTGCGGTCGACTTAGAAGTGGTGAATGACCAATCTAAACCAGGAAAAGATGAAGAACATACACCGTCTTGTTTTCTATTGGAAGGTAGGGTTGTTCCTGTTGAACTTTGCAATGACAGAGCAACCAAGATATTCCGACTACTTAGAAACGCTCAAATCCTGAATGATGATTTCAAGCCCGTCAACAAAATGCCGTGGTGGAAAAGAGGGGAACTTGCCGATATACTGGCAACGGAACTGAACATCCAGCACACCTGGAAAGTGTTCGGCATTTTCTGGGATATGGATGCAGAAAGTTTGAGAGGTGGATTCAATAAAGCTAAGGATCATGCTTATAAATATGATTTTGATGAGGAAATCATGGATATTTTGAGATAATTTACCCCCGGAATTCAGAACCGATATGGTCTGAGTTTCGGGGGCTTTTCATAGAAGTATGCTCACTGCAATGCAACTATGGAACAAAAGGACAGTTAGCCTTGCTCCAGCAGTTTTTTGTCCGTCAAGAAATCCAATAATCCAATAGTCAATACACCGAGTTCGTCTTCCTTGCGGTGAATATCATCACCAACAATAACAATCTTACGGAAGTGGTCATTGATTGACAATAGTGGGCGTCGCTCTTGTTGTTCCTTCTCTGGCGTTGGCATGTGGAAAGCCGACTGAATATACACTCTGTATGGAGGACGGTTTACTACAAAGTCAACCTCTAACTGCTTTCTTATGAACTTGCCGTTCTCATCCTTACCACCAAGTTCTACTAATCCCACGTCCACATTATATCCACGGCTTCGGAGTTCATTATAGATAATATTTTCCATAATGTGTGTTTCCTCTTGTTGACGATAGTTGAGAATGGCAGCACGAATGCCGATGTCTGCGAAGTAATATTTTGTCTCGGTGCCAATATATTTCCTGCCTTTCACATCATAGCGTAAGGATTCTTCTATCAAGAAAGAGTCTTTCAGATAGTCAATATATTGTTTTATAGTGTCTCTTTTTATGGTTACTCCTTGTGCGGATTGAAAGGTATTGGCTATTCTTGTTGGATTGGTTGAAGAACCAATGCCTGAAGCTAGCACGCGTACCAATTCCTTCATTCCTTCAGGATTGCGCAGATGGTTGCGCTCAATCACGTCACGCAGATAGGTGGTTTTATACAGACCACGCAAATAGTCTGTTTTCTTTTCTTCTGTTTCAAGCAAAGCCACCTGTGGTAGTCCGCCAAAGGTATAGTAGTTCAGCCATGCTTTACGTATATCGCCACCAATGCCTTTGAAGTATTCGTCAAAGGTGAGAGGCCAGATACGTATCTCGTCACCTCTACCTCGGAACTCAGTCACAACATCACTTGACAGAAAGCGAGAATTTGAGCCTGACACATACACATCTACATTCTTCATGTGTGTCAAGCTAAGAATAACCTCCACAAATTCTTCTACTAGCTGCACCTCGTCCAAGACTATATAATAAGGATTGCCATCATCCACAACCTTTGAATCTATATAGTCGAGCAAAGCATCAGGTTTCCTCAACCGCCTGTTTCGAAAATCATCAAGCTGTATCTCGACGATGTGACTATCAGTCACCCCATGTTCCAATAGCCAATTATGCCAGATATCAAACAGTAGGAAAGACTTCCCACATCTTCTGACACCTGTTATAATCTTCACAAGCCCGTTGCCACGTCCTGCAATAAGTTCATCCAAGTATTTTTTACGTTCAAATATCATATTAGAGTACTATTTTTGATACTGGTATCACATTTTACACCACAAAGATACGGAGAAAAAATGAAATTTGAATAAAAAATATAGAAAAAATCGAGTTTCCGCACTTTTTTAACATATGATATTGGGTGTTTCCGCAGTTTTTGTTTTAGCGTATTATGCTGTTTCCACAATTTTCTGTAGTTATTCATTTTGAGATAATTTTTGGTACGATGTGGTACGACCGTACTTCATCGTACCATAGCAGTGTCGCAGAATCGCCGTACATTTGCCCCCGGAATTCAGAACCGATATGGTCTGGGTTTCGGGGGCTTTTGTGTATAGGCACATCAACCGTTGTGGGAGCGCCCAACTTTAAAAAAAAGGAATTTATAAGATGAAAGCAATGAAACCTTTTTATTTTGTTCATCCGCAGTACGGAAAACTGAGGGTGGTGGTGATTGACGGGAAAATCTATTACTGTCTGATGGACGTGAAGAACATCTTCAAGAAGTCGGTACAGAAACTCTATGAGACGATTGCTGACTCGGAGGGGGAACTGAAAAATCTGAACATCATGATGATGAAGGATATGAAAATCAAGTATAACCTCTTCTTCGAGAACCAGGAAATGGGGAAGGAAGAAGCGGAGGCTGAGAACGTGAATGCGGATCTTAACTTCTGCGATGAACAGCTGGTGAAGGACCTTGTTGACAGGCGTGTTGCTGCCGAGAAGATTGCGGCAAAATGGGTAATAGGGTTCGTCAAGAGCAGACTGAATGATGCTGAGAATGCTTCGCTCTTCGAGGCGAACGGGGTCGACGAGATTTCGGATAACTCGCTGATTCTGCCTATCAATATAAGCTATGGCTCAGGGTATATCATGATTAACAGCGAAGTGTTCGATTAATAAAAAGATGGAGGTAAAATGGAGATAGTACATGTAGTGGCAATTAATCCTTATCGCAAAGGTAATAAAGGGAAAGTTTTTTCTTACAATATCGATACTTATGATAAGGTCATCGGGTCGAAGGAAATCAAGAAGATGATTCAGCAGATTCGGGGTGAATTGCCGATTGACGGAGTGGATTTGAACGATGCGCAGGCGGTGAAGAAGGCGCAGGAGAGGCTCAAGAGCGAGCTGCCTTTCTTCTGTCCGCACTACGGCATGTTCAAGAATAATGTGCGCAGACAGGAGAATGCCTTGCCGGAAAGCTTTCTCTTCCAGACGATTATTGATGTGGATGATAAGGAGTATGTGGAAAAGGCGATTGAGAAGGCGCGCGAGCTGAACTGCTCTTCGGGGATATGGAACGGCTCGTTGCTGCATCTCTGTTATAGCGCTAGAAAGAAGCTGCATATCGGGATTAGAATGCCGGTGGGGATGACCATCGAAGAGACGCAGAAGGCGTATTGTGAGGCACTGGGCGTGCCTTATGATGAAAGCTGCATCACACCTGAGAGGATGATTTTCCTGACGGATAAGGACTCGGAAATCTACCGGTCTAAAATGTGGTGCGCAGTGCTGCCGGAGAGCGAAATACAGGCTCGCAGAAAGGCTTTTCTGGACCGTGGACTGACGGTTGACGGAAGGGGAGATGCAAAAGTTAATAGTTTACAGTTTACAGTTAATGGCAATAGCAATGACAATGTTCAAAACAATAGACTTTCGGGCAATCATGGCTCTGGTGAACTGGGAGAGGCCAGCGAGAAGAATCTGATAGCCTTTGATCTGTTCGTGCAGTCGGCTGGGCTTGAAGGAATGGCGATTGATACCGTCGGGTCTCGGCACTCTTCGCTCCTCGCCATTATGAGCGCAGGCGCTTCGAGGGTGATGAGTGAGGAGGAACTGATGAAGGTGGTGAGGACGAAAATGCCGAGCTACTATCAGGAGGATGACTGCCATCAGCTGATACATGATTTCTATGCGAAATATGCTGACAGCTCCAAGCCGATGTCGAGGGATGTGATAAGGGTGAATGCGCTGGCGGAGCAGAAGGCGAATGAAGTGAAGAGTGAAGAACGAAGAGTGAAAAATTCAAATGCAGATGGTAATTATACAGTTCAAAGTTCAAATCTCCAAGTTCAAAGTAGCGACGAGGATTATCCGGAACCGCCAGCGATGCCGGAGAAACTGCCGAAACTGGTGGAACTGCTGATATCTCGGACACCGGAGGTTTATAAGCCGGCAGTGGCGCACGCTATCTTTCCACCGTTGGCTACTCACCTCTGGCAGACGAGCTTCCGATATATTGATAATGTAGTGCATGAGGCTACGCTTTCTACTTGCTTGCTTGCCGGTACGGGTGCAGGTAAATCGTCTGTGGATAAGCCGATTAGGTATATCATGGAGGATATCAGAAAGCGGGATGCGGAGAATCTGAAACGTGAGAAGGAATGGAAGGAGGAGGTGACGCGCAAGGGTGCCAACAAGGATAAGCGCAAACGACCGGATAATCTTGTTATACAGGAGATTGATGCTGATATGACCAGTCCGGCATTCGTGATGCGAACCGCAGAGGCGCAGGGGCGTTTCCTCTATACTTCGCTTAACGAGCTGGATCAGTTTGATGCACTCCGGGGCAGCGGCAACCAGCAGTTCCGCATCATGTGCCTCGCCTTTGACCCCTTCAACCTCTTTGGCCAACAGCGCGTGGGCGTTCAAAGTGTGACAGAAAGGGTAACGATCAGGTTCAACTGGAATGCATCTACCACCATTCAGAAAGGGCAACGCTACTTCTCAAAAGTTTTGACAGACGGTCCGATAAGCCGTATCAATTTCTGTACCATTCCGGAGCGTGAAATCGGTGACGAAATGCCTGTTTATGGCGATTACGATGATGCTTACCGAGAGGGGCTGAAGCCTTATATCGAGAATCTGAACAACGCCAGGGGACTGATTGACTGCCCTGAGGCATTCCAGCTTGCCCTCAAACTGAAGGAAGAGAATGCTGAGTTCTCGCGCTTGTCGCAGGATAGGGTTTACGAGAATCTTTCCTTCCGTGCCAACGTCATCGCCTACCTGAAAGCATGCGTGCTGTATGTGGCGAATGGTTGCAAATGGGAACCGGAGATTGACGAGTTCATCCGCTGGAGCGAGCGTTACGACCTCTACTGCAAGATGCGTTTCTTCGGTGATGCCATCAAGAGGGCGAATGATACAGGCGAGAAGTCGAGCAAGCGAGGACCATCCAACATGCTGATGCAGTTGCCGGATGAGTTTACTTACCAGCAGGTGATAGACTTGCGTGTAGCACGAGGTATGGATAAGAAGGGAACTTCAAGAATGTTAGGTAACTGGAAGGAGCGTCATTACATCAAGGTTAAGGATAGCAACTCGGTTCCTCAGAAATTCAGTTCCTCAGTTTTTATTAAACTTAAATTCCGAAAGGAGAATTCATAGCGTATGGAAATAGTAGTAAAAAGAATAGCAAAGAAGAAGACTTATACGATAGGTCATCTTTATATCCTGAGCGATAAGGATGTAAAGCGTACTTGGCGTTCGGGGGTAAAAATAGGCGACAAGCGTATCTTTGAGCATAGCTTCGATATGGCGAAGTTGAACAAGGAGCATTACTTCTGTGATACCCTGGAGCCTACGTGGAGAAACCTCCTGGGTGTCGAACTGAAGCCGGAAGAGGAGGATGGACGGTACAGCAGGGTATCGGGTAAGAAAGCCCGCAAGATACCGGGTCATACGGCGATACCGGAGGGCTCGTATGCTGTTGTTATCTCGAAATCGCCGAGGTTTAAGAAGTGGCTTCCGCTGGTGCAGGGTGTTCCTGATTTTGAGGGCATCCGCATTCATGCCGGTAATTATCCTGATGATACGCAGGGCTGCATTCTGGTAGGTGAAAATAAATTACAGGGTGCCGTCTTTAATTCCCGCATCTGGTTGCACAGGCTTATCAATGCCATTACCGCAGCGAGAGAACGGGAGGAGAGCGTTTGGATTACGATTTTGTAATGTTGAATGTTGAATGTTGATTTTTGAATGTTGAGTTATTAATTTTTAAAAACAAATTATTATGGTAAAGTCAGTTAATACAAATAAAGTAGAAATGGATAAGAAGGCAGCAATTGCTGTCGTGTTTGAAAACCCTGAATTCGGTAAGATTCGTACCTTGACCGATGAAAATGGGGAGCCTTTGTTCTGCGCAAAGGATCTCTGTGATATACTGGGGTATAAGATTGCAAGATGTGCTGTGCGTCAGTTAGTTAATACACTTGACGTTGTGAAACACAACGCATGGGTAGTGACTGGTAAGAAGAAGGATGGAAGCGAGGCGATGCGTCGTACTCTGATGCTCTATGTCAACGAGAGCGGTTTCTATGCTTTAGTTCTCGGCTCCAAGCTTTCTACTGCCGTGAAGTTCAAAAACTGGGTTACGGCCGATGTGCTGCCACAGATTCGCAAGACGGGTGGTTATATCCCGGTACAGCAGGGCGAGAGTGATGAGGAGACAATCCGACATGCGGAAGAAATCCTCCGTGCTACGCTCAAGGAGAAGGAGAATCTGCTGAAGAAGCAACGTCTGCAGATTGAGCAGCAGAAGAAGCTTATCGGTGAACAGGATACCGAAATCCGACGTTTGAATGGAGTTGTGGATGAACAGGTGGTTCGCATCGCTAAGAATGGTGATAACATCATCCAGTTGGAGAATCAGGTGGGTAATCTTCTGCCGAAGGCGCTCTATAGCGATAACGTGCTCGATTCCGTTTCCTGCTTCACCACGACGCAGATTGCGAAGGAACTCGGTATCACAGCGCAGGAACTGAACCGCTCGCTCTGTGCCCTGCATATCCAGTATTACCAGAGCGGTCAGTATCTCCTCTATGCCGATTATGCCCACATGGGCTTAGCGAAGAGCCGCACCCGCTACAGCGCCTTCCTCGACCCGAAGAGCGATGGCAGACAGGAGAAGATGGGCAGAGCTTACACCCATACCTATCTCGTATGGACTGAGCGAGGACGAAAGTTCATCCATGACCTCGCCCAGCGATACTTGGAACTGTGTGAAGTTTATAGTTAATAGTTTATAGCCCCTGATGTGTTCTTGCATCAGGGGCTTTTGTCTGTTCCTAGAAGTTAACTCCGAAATTGAACTGGAGGGCTCCATTGCGCGATTTGTCGAAACTGTCGTGGCAGATGTTGGCAAGACCGATGTCGTAGGTGAGATCGGCATAGAACATGTCGTAGCCGATGCCGCAGCCGATGCGGATACCACCATCAAGGCGGCGGAAGTTTGCATCCTTGAATGAGCTCTCTGCTTCACGCTCGGCAAAGTTCTTGATCTTGCCTCCTACACCAACGGCAAAATAGCCGCCTACCTGAGGCTGGATGGAGAAGTGGTCGTCTACCTCGTACTTGTACTTCAGTACGGCTGGAATCTCAAGATAGTTGAGGTCGTAGGTCATCTTCTTGCCTTCAGGAAGATCCTTCTTACCACCTTTCTCTATATACGAAAGTCCGGTCTCGAGATAGAGTGGGGCGCTGTCGGTCAATGGAATGCCGGCTACTACGCCCACATTCAGGCCGGTCTGCCAGTCGCCACCATCCAGACGGGAATCGTCGGAATTGACAAAGGTGAAGGCAGGACCGATGCGGAATCCGTAATACGGGCTGCCGTAGTTGTAACGGTAGTCGAGACGGTCTGTCCTGCTGTTGTAATATCTGCTGTCACGATAATTCTGTGCTGCTGCCGGCATCAGAGCCAGGAGCAATGCCATCATGATGAATGCTAATCTTTTCATAATTCTTATTCTTTTATACATTAATATATGCTGTTTGAAGAAACTTGTTTTACGGTGCAAAGGTACGAATAAAAAACGAAACGGCAGCGAGCGTTTCCCTAAATGATAGAGGGGAACCCCTATTTCTGACCTAATACAACTTTCTCAACAAAAAAAATATAAATTTTTGCTATATTTTTTGTTTTGTCTCCAATTTGTGCTATCTTTGCCTTCAAATTATAAACGTTTATATAGAAATTATGAAATTTTTGAAGAAGTATCTACTGGATATTCTGGTAGTTATTGCATTTGCAATCATCTCCTTCGTCTACTTTATGCCTGCCGATATGGACGGACGAATCCTCTTCCGACATGATGCAGCGGCAGGAAAGGGACTGGGACATGAAAAGGAACTCTTCCAGCAGCAGACGGGAGAGACTACACGATGGACGAACTCGGTGTTTGGCGGTATGCCTACCTATCAGATGTCGCCTTCGTATGACAGTAATCAGGTGCTCAGCCAGATTGTGAAGGCATATCATCTGTGGTTGCCAGACTATGTTTGGTATGTTTTTGTATACCTCCTGGGTTTCTATATCATGCTGCGTGCCTTCAACTTCAGGCAGTCGCTGGCGGCGCTGGGAAGTATCATCTGGGCATTCTCGTCCTACTTTTTTATCATTATCGCTGCCGGACATATCTGGAAGGTATGGGCGCTGGCTTATCTGCCGCCGATGATTGCGGGCGTGGTGCTTGCCTATCGGGGCAAGTATCTCAAGGGACTGCTCCTTACTGCCATCTTCTCGGCTTTCGAGGTGCAGGCTAACCACGTGCAGATGACTTATTACTACCTCTTTATCATCCTCTTCATGGTGATTGCCTTCCTGGCAGATGCCATCAAGAAAGGTGAACTCGCACGCTTCGGAAAGGCTACGGCGGTATGCGTGGTGGGTGCCCTCATCGGTATCTCGCTCAACCTCTCGAACCTTTATCATACCTGGCAGTATGGTCAGGAAACCATGCGTGGAAAGAGTGAACTCGTAAAGAAAAATGCGGCTAACCAGACCAGCAGCGGTCTGGATAGAGACTATATCACACAGTGGAGCTATGGTATTGACGAAACGTGGACGCTGATGATTCCGAATGCCAAGGGCGGTGCCTCCGTGCCGCTGGCGCAGAACCAGCAGGCGATGGAGAAGGCTGATCCTAACTTCGTTCAGATTTACCAGCAGCTGGGACAGTACTGGGGCAACCAGCCGGGAACGAGCGGACCTGTATATGTAGGTGCCTTCGTCTGCATGCTCTTTATCCTGGGCCTGTTTATCGTGAAGGGTCCGATGAAGTGGGCGATGCTTGCTGCCACCATCCTGAGCATTCTGCTCGCCTGGGGTAGAAACTTCATGCCGTTTACCAATTTCTTCCTCGATTATGTGCCGATGTATGCCAAGTTCCGAACGGTGGCATCTATCCTGGTCATCGCAGAATTCACCATCCCGTTCCTGTCGATGATGGCGCTGAAGAAGATTGTAGATGAGCCGGAGATTCTGACAGAGAAGATAAAATATGTATATGCCAGTTTCGGTCTGACAGCAGGCTTCTGTCTGCTCTTTGCCATCATGCCGGGCGTATTCTTCCCAGATTTCGTATCGGTACAGGAGACACAGGCGCTGCAGCAGTTGCCTCAGGAGTATATCTCTCCAATCATGAGCAATCTGACGGATATCCGCAAGGGCATCTTTACATCCGACTGCTGGCGTTCGTTCTGGATTATCCTCATCGGTTCGGCACTGCTGATGCTCTTCAAGATGAAGAAGCTGGGCAAGGAATATATGATTGCCGGCATCGCCGTGCTCTGTCTGGTGGATATGTGGATGGTGAACAAGCGCTATCTCTACGATGATATGTTCGTTGACAAGGCGCAGCGCGATACACCGCAGCAGATGACCGAGACCGACAAGATTATCTGCCGTGACAAGGAACTCGACTACCGTGTGCTGAATCTGGCATCGAATACATTCAATGAGAACGAAACCTCTTACTACCACAAGAGCATCGGCGGTTATCATCCAGCCAAGCTCCGTCGCTACCAGGAGATGATTGAGGCACATATCGCTCCTGAGATGCAGAAGACGATGCAGGCGGTAGCTGCTGCGGGCGGCGATATGACCAAGGTGAACGGCGACAGTATCTATCCGGTATTGAACATGCTGAATACCAAATACTTCATCATGCCGCTGCAGGGCGGACAGACCGTTCCGGTTCTGAATCCGTATGCCTACGGCAATGCATGGTTCGTAGACGAGGTGAAGTATGTGAACAATGCCAACGAGGAAATTGATGGCGTGGGCAAGGTGAACCTCCGACACGTGGCTGTGGCTGATGCCAAATTCAAGGAACAGCTGGCGCAGAGCGTGAAGCAGGATGATACTTCGGTGGTGAAGATGACGCAGTATAAGCCGAACAATCTGACTTACGAGGTGAAGTCGAGCAAGGGCGGCGTGATCGTATTCTCTGAGATTTACTATCCGGGCTGGACGGCTACGGTTGATGGACAGCCGGCTGAGCTGGGCAGAGTGAACTATATTCTGCGTGCGCTGAACGTGAAAGCTGGTAATCACAAAGTGGTTCTCGATTTCCATCCTCAGTCGCTCAAGAATACCGAGACGGTGGCTTACATCGGTTATGGCGTTTTGGCTCTCCTTATTATAATAGGTGTAGTGGTTGAGGTGAGAAAGCGCAAGAAGGAATAGCGGGGATTGCAAATCCCCTTAGACTGATAGACTGATTGCAAATTCTGATGATGCGATTTAGAACAGAAATAGATATTCCGAAGGCCGACTTCGAGATAGGGGCGGCAGAGCGGATGCTCTTTGTGGGCAGTTGCTTTGCCGACAATCTGGGTAGGCGGTTTGTGGAGAACCGCTTCCGGGCTACGGTGAATCCCTTCGGGGTGATGTATAATCCGGCAAGCATTCTCCATACGGTAGAGAAATGTTCCGAGGTGCGTCCCCGTGTGGCTGTCTTTACGCTGGGTACCAACCATGTGTATATCCTGAAGGAGACGGGCGAGATAGTGGACAACTGCCAGAAACGCCCGCAGCGCCTCTTCGAAGAGCGGGAACTGAGCGTGGACGAATGTGCCGGCTATCTGCAGAAGGCTATCAATCTGCTGAAATCGCAGACCGCAGCATCCGGTAGCAGTGAAGGCACTCTGAAGGTAATCATCACGGTAAGCCCTATCCGCTATGCGAAATACGGCTATCACGGGAGTCAGCTTTCGAAGGCTACGCTCCTGCTGGCAGCCGATAAGCTGGTGAAGGAGAATCCCGGAGTGGTGAGCTATTTTCCGGCTTACGAGATCATGAACGATGAACTTCGTGACTACCGCTTCTACAAGGAAGACATGCTGCACCCGAGCGAACAGGCTGTGGAATATATCTGGGAGCGGTTCCGGGCAACTTACTTCGGCAAGGCAGCAGAGCAGTTTCTGGAAGACTGGAGGCCTATCCGCGAAGCACTCGGCCACAAGCCCTTCCATCCCGAGAGCGAGGAACACCAGAAGTTCATCGCCAGGACGGAAGAGAAGAAAAGACAATTTGAGGAGAAATATCATCTCTTATAAAATGGAGAAATATCATCTCTTATAATATAAAGAATATTTAAATAACAAGACAATGACATATACTATTGAAAAGGTAACCACACTGATAGGTGCGCGTCGCTATGGAGACAATGATACCAACATCGGTTTTATCCTGACCGATAGTCGTTCACTTTGTTTCCCAGAGGAAACTCTGTTCTTTGCGCTCAAGTCGGAACGTAATGATGGTCATAACTACATCCCTGAGCTGTATCGCAGAGGTGTGAAAAACTTTGTTGTAACGAATGTGCCTAAGGGCTATGCTTCTGATTATCCGGGAGCCAACTTCCTGAAGGTAGTAAATACGCTCGAGGCTCTCCAGCGTCTGGCTGAGCGCCACCGTGACGAGTTTAACATCCCTATCGTAGGCATCACGGGTTCAAACGGCAAGACCATGGTCAAGGAGTGGCTCTACCAGCTGCTCTCGCCAAGCATGTTTGTTACTCGCAGTCCGCGCAGTTACAACTCTCAGATAGGTGTGCCATTGTCGGTATGGCTGATGAACGAGCAGACCCAGGTGGGCGTTTTCGAGGCAGGTATCAGTATGCCTGGCGAAATGCTTGCCCTGCGTGACATCATCCAGCCAACCATCGCCGTACTGACCAATCTGGGTGCTGCCCATCAGGAGAACTTCTCTTCCATGGAGGAGAAATGCCGGGAGAAACTCATCCTCTTCCATGATGCAGAGACCGTAATCTATGATGGCGATGACGAGGTTATCAGCAAGGTGATAGCCGATTATCCCGACTATAAGGGCGAGAAACTCTTCTGGTCGCTCAAGAATGCGGAGGCTCCTTTCTATGTAAAGAACATCGAGAAGCAGCAGAGCGTGAGCGTGATTACCTATATATATAAAGGTGTGGAAGACAGTTTCTCTATCCCGTTCATCGACGATGCATCTGTACAGAATGCCATCATCTCTGCCGTCGTGGCATCGAAACTCGGTCTTTCGGCTGAAGATATCGACAAGCGCATGGCACAGCTCGAACCTGTGGCAATGAGACTGGAGGTGAAGGTAGGACAGCACGGATGTACGCTGATCAACGACAGCTACAACAGTGATATCAATTCGCTTGATATCGCTCTCGACTTCATGAACCGCCGTCCTGACCATCGCGGTCGTCGCCATACACTGATATTGAGCGACATTTACCAGAGCGGTCAGGCACCGGAGGCATTATATAAAGAGGTGAGCGATTTAGCCCGTAAACGTGGCGTGGTAAAGTTCATCGGTATCGGTCCTGAGCTCTGCAAGCAGCACGACGTGATTCAGATTTCAGAGAAGTTCTTCTTCCCGAATGTAGAGGAATTCATCGCCAGCGAGGTGTTTGCTTCCCTGCGCGATGAGGTGATTCTGCTGAAGGGCGCCCGCCAGTTTGGCTTTGACCAGCTCACCGAACTGCTGGTACAGAAGGTACACGAGACTACGCTGGAGGTGAATCTGAACGCCGTGGTAGCCAATCTGAACTACTACCGTGCGTTTATGAAGCCGGAAACCAAGCTGGTATGCATGATCAAGGCAGACGGCTACGGTGCAGGTGCCGTAGAGATAGCCAAGACCCTGCAGGACCATCGTGTAGACTATCTGGCTGTGGCTGTAGCCGATGAGGGCGTTACGCTGCGCAAGAACGGCATCACCAGCAACATCATGATTATGAATCCGGAGATGACCGCCTTCAAGACCATGTTCGATTACGACCTGGAGCCGGAGGTTTACTCTTTCCGTCTGCTCGATGCGCTCATCAAGGCAGCTGAGAAAGAGGGAGTAACCGGTTTCCCTGTCCATATCAAGCTGGATACCGGCATGCACCGCATGGGCTTCGACCCGGAGAACGATATGGAGGAACTCATCGGCAAGCTGAAGCACCAGAATGCCATCATCCCACGTTCTGTGTTCTCTCACTTCGTGGGCAGCGATGACGACAGTTTCGATGATTTCTCAGCTCATCAGTTTGAACTCTTCGACAAGGGCAGCAAGCAGTTGCAGGCAGCCTTCGACCATAAGATATTGCGCCATATCTGCAATTCGGCAGGTATCGAGCACTTCCCGGAGCGCCAGCTGGATATGTGTCGTCTGGGACTCGGACTCTACGGCATCAATTCGCGCAACAACAAGACCATTAACTGCGTGAGCACCCTGAAGACAACTATTCTGCAGATGCACAACGTGAAGGCAGGTGACAGTGTGGGCTACAGCCGCAAGACGATTCTCGACAGAGACAGCGTCATCGCAGCCATCCCTATCGGATATGCTGACGGACTGAACCGCCGTCTGGGCAACCGTCATGCCTACTGTCTGGTGAACGGCCAGAAGGCAGATTATGTGGGCAACATCTGTATGGATGTGGCTATGATAGACGTGACCGACATCCCTTGCAAGGAAGGAGATTCGGTAGAAATATTCGGCGAGCATCTGCCTGTCCAGACACTGAGCGACATCCTCGAGACCATCCCTTACGAGGTGCTGACCACCATCAGCAACCGTGTGAAGAGAGTTTACTTCCAGGACTAGGAAGTGAAGAGGGAAGAACGAAGAGGGAAGAATGAAGACCGATTCGGTAAAAAAATCATTTAAAAACGTATAAAAATAGAGAAATCCTATCAGAAATGTTCTGATGGGATTTTTTTTGCGTAATTTTTTCCATCAAAACGTATTGTAATTGAAGAAAAAAGTGTATCTTTGCACACAACAAATCATCTAAAGACAAAAAAGGGTGCTCCTTGTCGAGTATTTTCTAACAATTAAACAATTCAAAAAATTAAAATGGAACAAGTATTTAGCTATATTATCAGTCTCGGTGCGAGCGTGATGATGCCTATCATCTTCACGGTCATCGGTCTGTGTATTGGCATGAAATTCGGAAAGGCTCTGAAGTCGGGACTCTTCGTAGGCGTGGGTTTCGTAGGCTTGGGCGTGGTAACTGCATTGCTGACTACCAACTTCAACGACCCATTGAAGGCTATTTCAGACATCTACCACTTACAGTTAAACGTTTTTGACATGGGATGGCCAGCAGCTGCAGCTGTAGCTTACAATACAGCAGTGGGCGCATTGATTATCCCAATCTGTCTGGGTGTCAACTTCCTGATGTTGATTACCAAGACAACACGTACAGTGAATATCGACCTCTGGAACTACTGGCACTTCGCCTTTATCGGTGCGGTGGCTTACTTCGTGATGGGTCAGAGTTTGCTCTGGGGCTATTTCGCAGCCATCGTCTGCTACATCAATACCTTGGTCTGTGCAGACCTGACAGCCGACAGATTCCAGAAATATTACGATTTGGATGGTATCTCTATTCCGCAGCCATTCTGCCAGAGTTTCATGCCATTCGCAATCGTTTTCAATAAACTCTTCGATATGATTCCGGGCTTCTCTAAGCTCGACATCGATGCAGAGGGACTGAAGAAGAAGTTTGGTGTGCTCGGTGAGCCACTGGTACTCGGTGTTATCGTAGGAGCCCTGATAGGTTGGGCAGCCCAGCTCGATATCAAGAAGATTCTCTTCCTGGGTGTAACGATGGGAGCCGTGATGGAGCTGATTCCTCGTATTACAGCCCTGTTTATCGACGGTTTGAAGCCTATCTCAGAGAAGACACAGGAGTTGGTGAAGACCAAGTTTAACGGCAAGAAGGTTCATATCGGTATGAGTCCTGCCCTGGTAATCGGCCACCCTACTACTCTGGTAGCATCTGTGATTCTGATTCCGGTTATCCTGGCTATCGCAGTCTTCCTGCCAGGCAACCAATTCTTGCCTTTGGCATCGTTGGCAGGTATGTTCTACCTCTTCCCAATGATTCTGCCGTTTACAAGAGGTAATGTGGTGAAGACGCTTATCATCGGCCTGGTAACCCTCGTCATCGGTCTCTACTTCGTTACCGATATGGCACCAGACTTTACGCTGGCAGCCAACCAGGTTTATGCAGCAACAGGCGATAATGCCGCTCATATCCCTGACGGATTCTCAGGCGGTGCACTCGATTTCGCATCCTCTCTCTTCGGATGGGTTATCTATCGCGGTGTGAAGCTTTCATACGTAGGTATGGGTGTTCTCGCAGTCATCACGGTAGCCATGATGGTTATCAACCGTCAGCGCATCGTGAAGGAAGAAAAAAAGTAAAAAGGTAAAAAATAAAACAAGATAATTATGAAGAAATTAACATTAATATTAGCAGCAATGGTATTAACAGCAAGTCAGGCTTTTGGCCAGTGTGGAAAATGTGGTTATGAAGTGAAGGCAGAAAATGCCTACACTAACTACAACGTTCGTTATGCAAGCAATCCGATGGATGCAAAGCACTATACAACAGACCGCCTTCGCAGTGAATTCGCTATCGAGAAGGTGTTTGCTCCAGGCGAGGTAAACTGGACATACACCATGTTCGACCGCTTCCTCATTGGTGGTGCTGAGCCAACAACCGCTCCTCTGAAGCTGACTTCTATCGCTCCTCTCTATACAGACAAGCCAAACGATGAGAAGAATCTGCTCGACAACCGCGAGTTGGGTATCATCAACATCGGTGGCGAGGGTACTGTTACCGTTGACGGCAAGAAGTATACGCTCGGTTTCCAGGAGGCTCTCTATGTAGGTCGTGGTGCCAAGAACATCGAGGTAAGCAGCAAGGATGCAGCTAAGCCAGCTAAGTTCTATATGAACAGCGCTTGTGCTCATCAGACATATCCTACCAAGAAGGTTACCCTGAAGGATGCCAACAACATCAAGGCTGGTAGCCTGAAGGAGAGCAACGACCGTGTAATCCACCAGTTGATTATCGACGGTGTAGCCGGTGTTCGTACCTGCCAGTTGCAGATGGGTGTTACTGAGTTGAAGGAGGGTTCTGTATGGAACACCATGCCAGCTCATACTCACCTCCGCCGTATGGAGACTTACCTCTATTATAATGTACCAGAGGGTCAGAAGATTCTCCACGTAATGGGTGAACCACAGGAAACACGTCCTATCTGGTTGAACAACGAGCAGGCTGTGATTTCTCCAGAGTGGTCTATCCACTGTGCAGCAGGTACCAGCAACTATACCTTTATCTGGGGTATGGCAGGCGAGAATCTGATCTACAACGATATGCAGGTAGTGAAGATTCCTACATTGGAATAATAAGATACATGATATGGCAACCTGGTTCATGATTAATATGACCCAGGCTTTGCCGTCTAAATAGTAATCTAAAATAAAAATAAGTATAACGCTTAAAAACTTTTTGCAAAATGAGTCCTATTACAACAAGTAAAATGTCCAACTTCCGTTGGGTAATCTGTGCGCTGCTCTTCATCGCAACCACAGTCAATTACATGGACCGTCAGGTTCTCTCTTTAACATGGAAAGACTTCATTGCTCCAGAATTCCACTGGACAGATGATCACTATGGTACCATCACCGGTCTTTTCTCCATCTTCTATGCCATCGCTAACCTCTTCGCAGGTAAGTTTGTTGACTGGATGGGCACCAAGAAAGGTTATCTCATCGCCATCTTCGTATGGTCAACAGGTGCTGTGATGCACGCCGGTTGCGGTTGGGTAGCTATGCAGATGGAAGGTTATGATTCTATCGAGGCGCTCCGCATGGTACAGGCTGGTAGTGATGCAGCTGTAGCGATTGCTACAATCAGTGTATGGCTGTTCCTCTCTTGCCGCTTGATTCTTGCTGTGGGTGAGGCAGGTAACTTCCCTGCAGCCATCAAGGTAACAGCAGAGTATTTCCCTAAGAAAGACCGTGCTTTCTCTACCGCTATCTTCAACAGTGGTGCTTCAGTAGGCGCTTTGGCAGCTCCAGCTACCATTCCATTGTTGGCTCGCAGCCTGGGCTGGGAGTGGGCATTCATCATCATCGGTGTGCTCGGTTATGTATGGATGGGTCTCTGGGTATGGCTCTATGACAAACCATCTAAGAGCAAGCATGTAAACAAGGTTGAACTTACTTATATTGAACAGGATGAGGACCTCGAAAAGATTGAGGCTGGGAAAGAGACAGAAAGTGCCGCTGAGGAGAAAACTATCGGCTTTCTGAAGTGCTTCAGCTACCGTCAGACCTGGTCATTCATCGTAGGTAAGTTGATGACTGATGGTGTTTGGTGGTTCTTCCTCTTCTGGGCACCTGCTTACTTCTCTGACCAGTATGGTTATTCTTCAGATTCAGGTATGGGTATCGCCCTCATCTTCACTCTCTATGCTATTGTAACCGTATTGAGTATTGGTGGTGGTTACTTGCCAACCTACTTTGTTGACAAGAAGGGTATGAATCCATATATCGGTAGAATGCGTGCGATGTTGATTTTCGCTTGCTTCCCATTGCTCGGTCTGATTGCCCAGCCTATGGGTGAGTACAGTGCATGGTGGCCAGCTATCATCATCGGTTTGCTCGGTGCAGGTCATCAGGCATGGTCAGCTAACCTCTATTCTACCATCGGTGATATGTTCCCTAAGTCAACTGTAGCTACTATCACCGGTATTGGTGCGATGGCAGGTGGTATCGGTTCCTTCCTGATTAACAAGGGTTCCGGTATGCTCTTCACCTATGCAGATGGTCAGGGTTCAGCCTTCAGCTTCATGGGCTTCGATGGCAAGCCAGGTGCCTACATGATTGTATTCTGCATCTGTAGTGTTGCTTACCTCGTAGGCTGGTGCATCATGAAGGCATTGGTTCCTAAGTACAAGCCAATCGTTGTAGAATAATGAAAAGGTAAAAAAGTAAAAAGGTAAAAAGGTAAAAAAGCCTAGCGGAATGTTAACCAGCGAGGTGCCCTTTTTACCTTTTTACTTTTTTATCTTTAAATAAATCCTTGCTGCTTGAGGGCTTCGAGGAAACCTTGGCTCATCGCCTCGCAATCCTTCTTTGTGTATCGGATGTCGGTGAAAACCTGGGCTAGGGTCTCTACGTTGTTGATGCGAACGAACTCCTTGTTTTCTTCCAGAGCTTCCTTCTCTGCATAGAAGTCGTCAATCTTCTCTGGGGTATAATCCTCGAAATGCTCGTGGTGGATGATGCTGCGCAGAGGAAGACGGTCGCTTAGGGCTGGATGTTCTGCCGGCCAGCCGATGGTCAATGTGGCTACTGGCATTACGAGCTTAGGGAGCTTCAGGGTGTCGATGATCATCTTTGGCATATAAACCGTAGTTCCTAGGAAGCAAGTACCTAAACCGGCTTCTTCTGCCAGGTTCGTGAAGGTCTGGGTGAAGAGAAGGGCATCGGTAGCTGCATTCATAAAAGAGAGAATGTTATCATAGCCCGGGGTTCCCTTGCGGTTCTCTGCCCAGAGGGTTGTACGGCGATAATCGGCACAGATGGTGAGGACGACCGGGGCTTCTGTTACCATCGGCTGGTTGAAGTGGGCTGGCGCCAGTGCCTTCTTTCCTTCTTCACTTCTTGTTACCACAACGCTGTAAAGCTGCAGGTTTCCCATTGTCGGGGTGCGCTCTGCCTCTTCCAAAAGGCGGTTCAGGAGTTCTTCAGATACTTCCTTCTCTGCATATTTTCTGATGCTTGTTCTGTTCTTAATCGATTCCATATCTTTTTTATTTTATCATTATACCTTATTATATATATAGGAGTTCTGTTCTATTTCAGAACCCTATTTTGCTGCAAAGTTAGTGAAAGTTTCCCAAAAAGTTGTCTTTCTTTCGCTTTTTTAGTGAAATATATGGCAAAACGTTTCAGATTTTAGAAATAAAAGTTTAATTTTGCACCTAAATATGAAACGTTTGATATGGAATATATTGAAAATATGACTTTTGAAGAGGCTTCCAAGGCTCTTATAGATGAATTGAATGCTAATCTGGCAACACTTCATCAGAATTATCATGTAGAACAGTCTGATTGGAATAAACTCTATGATCAGATAGCCAATGTTGTTTCAGAGGAAACTCATCTTCCTGTTTTCTCTCCTGAAGTGATGGAGGTGCGACCTCGAGAACTGGAATGCGATGTGGTGCGATTCCAGAATAATAAGGAGAAATGGGTGGCTCTTGTAGGACTGCTCGACGGTCATCCATACGAAATCTTCACGGGTTTGCAGGATGAGGACGAGGGTATCATGCTGCCTAAATCTGTAAGCAAAGGCAAGATCGTGAAGACCATTCTGGATGGAGGCTTGAAGCGATACGACTTCCAGTTTGTGAACAAGCGAGGATATAAGATTACGGTTGAGGGATTGAGCGAGAAGTTTAATCCTGAATACTGGAACTATGCCAAGCTGATTTCCGGTGTGCTGCGCTACCGTATGCCTATCGAACATGTCATCAAACTCGTTTATCAGCTCCAGCTTACTTCAGATAACATCAATACCTGGAAGAAAGGTGTTGTGACAGCCCTGAAGAGATATCTGAAGGATGGTAGCCTGATGAAACTTTACGATGATAGCGATTCCGAATCCTAATCCCCAAGATAGAAACTGATATAAACTATGCTTTTCTGTAGTAAGATATACTTGAAGAATATCCGTTTCCATGCATATCACGGCGTTCTGTCACAGGAAACCCAGGTAGGCAACGATTATGTGGTGAATCTGGATGTGAGCTATGATTTCTCCAGAGCCATGGAAACCGATGAACTGGCTGGAACCCTCAACTATGCAGAACTCTATGAACTCGTGAAACAGGAGATGGAGATACCTAGCAAACTGCTGGAACATGTAGCCGGAAGGATAGGAAAGCGACTCTTTGCAGAATATCCGACTATTCAGAAAATACAACTCGCCATTACCAAAGTTAATCCTCCTTTTGGAGCAGATTGTGACGGCGCAGGGGTAGAAGTTGTATTAACAAATGATAAAACTTTATAGTAGATTTAGGTTTTCTGATACAAAAGTAGTAATTTTGCAAAATCATCAGAAAGATATGTTGAAGAAAATAACACTCATATTGACCCTATTGTGTATGTTGGTGCTGACAGCGACAGGCTCCAACCGCCGTTTCACGCTCGTTATCGACCCAGGTCATGGCGGTCATGATGCGGGTGCACTTGGTGCTATTTCCAAAGAAAAGAATATCAATCTCTCTGTGGCATTGCAGTTTGGCAAATATGTTGAGCGCAATATGCCGGATGTGAGAGTCATCTATACCCGCAAGACGGATGTCTTTATTCCTCTGAAACAGCGTGCCAACATTGCTAACCGCGCCAATGCCGACCTGTTTATCTCGGTACATACCAATGCGCTGCCAGCCGGTAAGATAGCCCGCGGTTTTGAAACCTATACGCTCGGTATGCACCGTGCCAAGGATAATCTCGATGTGGCTATGCGAGAGAACTCCGTTATCTCGATGGAGAAGGGCTATCAGCATACCTATCAGGGTTTCGACCCGCGATCTTCTGAGAGTTACATCATCTTCGAATTTATACAGGGTAAGAATATGGAGAGAAGCGTAGAACTGGCGCGCAATATCCAGCGAAAGGTATGTTCCGGTGCCAATCGTCCGGATAAGGGTGTGCATCAGGCAGGATTCCTGGTTCTCAGAGAAACCTCGATGCCTAGCTGTCTGATAGAGCTCGGTTTCATCACTACTGCCGATGAAGAAAGGCTGCTCAACGATGCCAGCAGGGTGGATGATATCGCCCGAGGCATCTACGAAGGTTTTGCGCAATATCGCAATAAATACGATAAATCCATCTCGGTTCCTTATCGAGCTGCGGATACAGAATCGGTGCCGGTTGCCAAGATAGTTTCTGATACGAAACAGGAGAAGGACGAGCGCCGTGCTGAGGAGGCGGATACTGCGCCGAGAAGAACGGTGAAGCAGGTGGAAACCAGAGCAACAAAGGCTAAAACGGTTCAGCAGAACAGAAGACAGAACCCGCAGGATAAGCCGGCTCAGCAGAGCAGACAGGCGCAGCAGAACAGACAGAACCAGCAGAACAGAACTGTAGCTCAGAACAAGCCGGCACAGCAGAAAGCCAATGTAGCCGATGCGCCTGTCTTCAAGCTCCAGATATTTGTCAGCAACCGCACGCTCCGCAAGGGCGATGCCCATTTTAAGGGCGAAACCGGTTATGACAGTTATCAGGAAGGCAATATGGTGAAATATACGATGGGAGCTTCTACCAACTATAATGAGATTTTCCGCTTGCGCAAGACGCTTGCCGAGAAGTTCCCGGAAGCTTTCATCATAGCTTTCAAGAATGGAAAGAAATATGATGTGAATCAGGCTATACGTGAGTTCAAACAGAACAGAAACCGCTGATTGACCTGAGTAAGGATAAGATATAAGCACGAATATATTAAGAGATAAATATGAAGCTAACAAAAGAAATCAAGATAGCTCTTGTAGCTATTGTCGGTATTTTGATTATGTATTTCGGAATCAATTTTCTGAAAGGCATGAATCTGTTCTCTACCAACAACGCCTACTATATGACGTTTGATGACATCCAGGGACTGGGTGCCTCTACGCCTATTTATGCGGATGGTTATAAGGTAGGTATCGTGGATGGTTTGGAATATGATTACAAGGAGAATGGTCCTATCAAAGTAAAGGTGGATATTATCAAGGATTTGAGAATCCCGCAGGGCAGTAAAGCCGAAATAGTAAAAGACTTGATGGGTAACCTGCAGGTGAATCTGCTTCTGGCAAACAATCCGCGCGAAAGAGTAGAACCGGGAGGTATCATTCCGGGTGCTGTAAACGGAGGCATGATGGATAAGGCTGCCAACCTGGTTCCGGTAGTGGAAAAGATGTTGCCTAAGTTGGATTCTATCCTTACCAGCGTGAATGCGCTGCTGGCTGACCCGGCTCTGGCTGCTTCGCTGCATAATGTGGAAACCATCACAAGCAACCTCACCGTTTCTACACGTGAACTGAATACCCTGATGGCAGGACTCAACAAACAGGTTCCGGGTATGATTGGAAAGGCAAATGGCGTGCTGGATAATACCAACCGCCTCACAGCTAATCTGGCCAGTCTTGATGTGCAGGGCACTTTGAACAAGGTGAACCAGACTTTGGAGAGTGCTCATCAGTTTACTGAGAAGCTGAACAGCAACCAGGGCAGCCTCGGATTGCTGATGAACGATACCAAACTGTACGACAATCTGACGTCAACCATGAGTCATGCCGACTCTCTGGTTATCGATTTGAAGGCACATCCGAAACGCTATGTCCATTTCTCTGTTTTCGGCAGAAAAGACAAGTAAAAAGAGTTCGAGCTAAATAAATTTAGTCTAAATAAGATTCGGTATGTTTCACGCCTCGAAATGGCTCGCAAACTGTTTGTTTGTTAGCCGTTTCGGGGACGTTACATTATTGTTTCACTGAATTTCAGTCTGCTATATTTGTATTTTAGACAAATGTTTGGTATTCAGTAATTTAAAGACTATCTATTAAAATATTTTAAATAAGGGGATTTGCATTTCTCCTATTTTTTTTGTAACTTTGCACGTGATTTCGCATCTTTTGGTGCGTCCCGTCATTTGTGAATTAAAGTATTAATAATATAAGTAATCAATGTTAGCAAGTCCAAAAGCCCTCTGGGACAACAGTCTTTTGCTCATAAAGGACAGTGTAACAGAGCAGCAATATAACACATGGTTCAAGCCAATCGTCTTTGAATCGTACAAGCCGTCGACAAAGACTTTGTTGGTGCAGGTTCCGAGTCCGTTCGTATACGAGTACTTGGAACAGAACTTTGTTGACTTGTTAAGTAAGGTGCTGCATCGTAATTTTGGTGAAGGAATCCGTCTCACTTATCGTGTTGTAACCGATAAGGAGCATAAGCTTTCTCAAGATATTGAGGCAGATCCAGACGATGCTGATATGGCAAAGCAAACTCGTGAGTGTGCCCAGCAGACGGCTGCCCAGCCTGCCGCTCCCCAGCAGCAGGAAGACATTGATACGCAGTTAGACCCGAAGCTTACTTTCAACAATTATATGGAGGGTGACAGCAATAAGCTGCCTCGTTCCGTAGGATTGTCTATTGCCGAGCATCCCAATACCACCCAGTTTAACCCAATGTTCATTTACGGACCTTCGGGTAGCGGTAAGACGCATCTGGTGAATGCCATCGGTCTGAAAGCGAAGCAGATGTATCCTCAGAAGCGTGTGCTCTATGTGAGTGCCCGTCTTTTCCAGACCCAGTATACCGATGCCGTGCTCCATAATGCGAGCAATGATTTCATCAACTTCTATCAGTCTATCGATATGCTGATTGTGGATGATATCCAGGAGTGGGCTGGTAAGGCGAAGACGCTGAATACCTTCTTCCATATCTTCAACCACCTCTTCCGCAACGGAAAGCGTATTATCCTGGCGTGCGACCGCCCTCCGGTAGAGTTGAAGGATATGCCAGACCGTCTGCTCACCCGTTTCTCTTGCGGTCTGGTCTGCGAGTTGGAGAAGCCGAATATCCAGTTGTGTGTGGATATCCTGAGCAATAAGATTCGTCGTGACGGTTTGAAGATTCCGGTAGATGTCATCTCTTTCATCGCCCAGACCTGTAACGGAAGTGTGCGCGATTTGCAGGGAGCCATCAATGGTCTTCTGGCTTACAGCATTGTTTATAACAGCAGCATTGATATCCGTCTTGCCGAACGCGTCATCAAGCGTGCGGTGAAGGTGGATGATAAGCCGCTCACCATCGATGATATTGTTGAAACGGTTTGCCATCATTATAATGTAACGGTTACTGCTGTGAACAGCAAGAGCCGTAAGCGTGATTATGTCGTGGCTAGACAGGTAACGATGTATCTGGCACAGAAATATACCAAAATGCCTGCTTCGAGAATCGGCAAACTCGTTGGTAATCGTGATCATAGCACAGTTATCCACAGTTGTTCAAAAGTGGAAGAAAGACTGAAGATTGATGCTGGATTCAGCGATGAACTGGTTAGTATCGAAAACGGATTAAAGGTGAAAAGGGCATAAAGGATGTGCTTTTCGCTGATAGGATAAGTTTAAGCGCGGAACCTTGGTATAGTGGTTCTTGTTTATATAAATGAAATAAAGGAAGCCTGGCAAGTTTGTTTTTGCCTTGGCTTCCTTTTTCCGTCTATAATATCTGAACTATTAACTATCAACTCTTTTTTATCATCATCTTCTTCCATTTAAAGTATCCGGCAACGGCGATGATGACGTAGAGACCGTAAAGTCCTGCCTTGAATGGGATACCTTTGACGATATAGAGATAGAAGCAAACGGCATCTACGATAATCCAGAAGAACCACTGCTCGATATATTTGCGTGCCAGCGCCCAGAGCCCCACAAAGCTCAGGGCATTGGTGAAACTGTCTTGCAGAGGAACTGTAGAGTTAGTGAAAGTTATCAGTATATAATAGGTGGTACTCCAGGCTGCCAGGAAGAACAGAAGAGTAGGCAGATAGAGCGACTTCTTCATATAGGTAATCGGAAGTTCTTCTTTCTCCTTCTGGTTGTGCTTCTTGCCATATTTCCATACGGCATAACCATATATACCGGCTATCGTATAGTAGACCGCCATACCCGCATCGCCGTAAAGACCATGACTCCAATAGAGCCATACGTCCAGGGCGGGCATGATGATGCCTACCAGCCAGAGCCAGATACTGGCACGGTACTCCAACAGGATATAAACCAGTCCGAGTACCGTGGTAAAGATGTCTAAACCATGTGATGCAATATAATCCATCATGATGATTTCTGATTAGAACTTCAATGTAAGATGCGTCATCCAGGTGGTATCTGCCATCGGGATGTATGCTATCTGCTTGAATCGGTTATCCAATGTATATCCGTAACCGATAGCATTGCTCCAGGTGAATGCGCTGGCTGCATAGTGGCGGTTGAAGATATTGTTGATGTCCACACCGAAGCTTACCTCCTTGATGCCGAGTGCCTTGGTTACCTTAGCGCTGTAGTTCAGGCTCAGGTCGCTCTGTGAATAGCATGGCAGTGAGAAGTCGCGGTCTTCTGTATTGGTAATATACTGGCGACTTACAAAGTTGGTGTGCCAGGTAGCTGAGAAACCGGCATAGTGGATATCGATGAATCCGTTCAGGATAGCTGATGGAGAATAAGACAGGGTTGAGTTGTCGTAATGTACTACGCCTGGCTTCTTGTCGTCTTCCCAGTTGCTTACATACTCATCAAAGTCCTTAATCTTGTTCTTGCTCAAAGCGGCATTTCCTTCTACAGACAACCATGACAATGGTGCCCAGCCGGCTGTCAGCTCTACGCCCATACGGTAAGAATCCTTGATGTTGGTGGTCAGTGCCTCGCCGATGTCACTCAACTGTCCGGTCTGAGCCAGCTGGTTGTCATAATCCATATAGTAGAAGTTGGCGCCTGCATGCCAGTTGTCGCCCTGATACTGATAGCCGAACTCTACATCGAGCAACTTCTCCTCTTTAGGGAATGGATAGTTGAAGTTGTCGGTAAAGTTGTTGCGCTCTGGCTCGCGGTTGCTGTAGGCTACAGATGCGTATGCCTTGTGGCCATCCTTGTTGAAGCTGATACCTGCCTTAGGATTGAAGAAGTTGTACTTCTCGTTGATGTTCAGCTCCTGGTTCTTGTAGCTGCCATCTGCCTGGGTGATAAATTTATCGTTGATACCGTCGGTCTTGTATTCTACACGGCGATACTGCAGGTCAGCGAAGGCATTCCAGTAGTCTGCAAAGCGATAGCTTGCCTTGACGAAGGCGCTGTAGTCATACTTGTGGGCATCAGAATCATAGTACTTATACTTTCCGTTGCTGCCTAAGAACTTCTTCTCGGCATCCTGGTTGGCGATATAAGTAAGGTATCCCCAGTGGTTGCCGCGGAACTGCTGCAGGTTCAATCCGCCGATAACATCCCAGTGCTCATCCTTGTAGTTGGTATTGTATACCATGCCGTAGGTATGCTGGGTGAGTCCCTTCTTGCGGATGAAGTCTGACTTCTTAACCTTGTTGCCCTCTGCATCCTTGTAGATGAGTCCGAACTTGGCAAACTTGGCGTTGTTCTTAAACTCCTTGTAGTAGCCGTAGCCATAGGTATAATGCAGTGAGAGGCTGTGGCTCCAGTGGCTGCTTGGTGTCCAGGTAGCCGAAAGGATGTTGTGGTTCTGATAGAAGTTATCAGTAGTCTTGTCCCATTTGCTTCCGTCGCGCAGGGTATAAGGAGTGATGGTATAATCGCCCTTGTCGTTGCGAACCATATCGCCTGTCAGCACGTTAAACTTATCCAGACCTGCCTTATACATATCTTTATAAGTGCGGATGCCATCCTGAAGGAGGCTGAAGTTAGAGTTGTAATCTCCGCCCAGCACACCGTTCCAAGCCTGACCTGTCTTCTCGAAGTTGCCGATGTTCTTGTAGCTTACCTTGAAGTTATCGCTCAGCCAGGTCAGTCCGCCATAGTAAGAACCTGAGCGGCCTGCTGTGCCGTCTACATAACCGTCGGTAGCTGTCTCGTGATAAGCACCGTCAAAAATCAGATGCTTGCCGAGCAGACCTGTAGAGAAGCTGGCGCCTGTATGATAGGTATTGTAAGAACCGAAAGAACCGGTAACTTCTGCAGTAGGGGTGAGCGAAGGAGCAGCTGTAGCCATAGAGATGCTTCCACCGAAGGCACCGTCGCCATTGGTAGAAGAACCTACGCCGCGCTGTACCTGGATGCTGCCCAGGAGCGAAGAATAACTGTTCATGTTAGCCCAGAAAACGGTCTGGTCTTCCGGTGAGTTGAGAGCCACTCCGTCGAGTGTTACATTGATGCGGCTTCCGGCAGCGCCACGAATGCGCATATAGGTAGTACCGGTGCCGATACCGTTCTCACTCCAGGCGAGGATGCCCGGTGTACGAGAAAGGAGAAATGGCAATTCCTGACCTGAGCAAGAGAATTGTTTGAGTTCTGATTTCCTGATGTTAGCCACGGCGTATGGAGCTTCCTTTGCGGCACGTACGCCTTTTACAATCACTTCATTCAAATTCTGCACCTTCAAGGTGTCGATTTTTGTCTGTGCCAGTGCAGCCTGGCTTGCCAAAGAGCAAAACGCTACACTGAGTGCGATCCCGTTGAATCTTTTCATTTATTTAAATTAAAAACATCATATAAGGGGGGAATGTGCCTTATTTTCCTACGCCAGCATTACCTGGTTCAGGTCGATGGGTATATTCTCAGCATCCGCTTTTTTCTCTTTTCCGGCGGTAGCACCCCTTAGTTAGCTCTCTGCTAACCGGGTGCAAAGGTACAAATAAATTTTAATCCCGCAAAATTTACGTAGATTTTTACTATATTTGTGTCCTTTTATCATTCTTTTTTCTTATATTTGCAGTCGGATTGCTGTTATTCGCAGTCCTTACAGTTTGAAACCTAAACTTCATGTGATAGGATTATGAGACGGTATATTTCACATTTGTTCACGTGGGTCATCTCTTTCCTGACCCTGTTGGCATTCTCATCGTGCTTGAATGAGCATCCTAAGGATCAGCTCGATGGGGGTGGCAGCAATGGTTCTGCGTCTGAAATATTCGATACGACCATAGCTCCTTTATATGATTTTATGGGTGGAACGATAGATGGGGAAGGCATCTGCGATATTCAGCGTTTGGACAGTCTGCTTTCTCTTTCTCCTGATGATGAGCAGCTTTATTCTTCCTGGCAATATCTTTATCGGGCTATCGGTATGTGCAACAAGTCGCTGGATATGATAGATTTCCAGTCTGTACGGCTTACCGATAACCAGAAGGCGCAGTTCAAGGCTGAGGTGCGTGCCATCAGAGCCATGATGTATTATGAGGCGATGGATTTGTATGGCAGGATTCCGGTACTCCTGTCTGCGGCAGAATCACTCATCTATGAACCGGCTTCGGGCTCTTCTGTTACCGATGAAAAGCTGTCGGCTCAGAGCGAACGGAGCGAAATCTTCCATTTCATCTTCAGCGAATTGCAGCAGGTATTGCCTTATCTTCCTCAGACGTCCAGTTTGGAGGAAGGCTCTCATTATGGACGCATCACGCAGCCTGTGGTCAACTTCCTGCTGGCTAAACTGGCGCTGAATGCTGAAATCTATATGTATAACGATTGGGCGCAGGGTTACAGGAAGCGTCCGAAGGGTAGGGACCTGGAATTTATGGTGCGTACTGCCGATGGCGCCTCGCTCATTACGGGCGGCAAGGCGAGTGAGAACCGCAGCAGAATATTGAATGCTTGGGAAACCTGTATCTTCTATTGCAACAGATTGGCTGATGAAGGCTGCAGTTTAGAGGAGGATGAAATCTTCAACAGTTCTGCGCGTTATCTGATGCCGAAGGATGCGCTGGTGATGGATGAGGCTGATTCTGTTCTGCATTCCCGACCAGCCAAACCTCTTTTCCGTTTCCGCTATGCTGATGTGTTGCTGATGAAGGCTGAGGCGATGGAGCGCAACGATGGGGATGGCAGGGCAGAGTATAATATGGTTCGTGCGCATGCCGGTTTGCCTGCGCGCAAGTCTTCGCTTGCCAATATTCTGGAAGACCGTCAGGTTATGCTGGTGGGCGAGATCTGTCACCGTCAGGACCTTATCCGTTTCGGCAAGTTCCTCAAGTCCTCGCATCTTTGCCGTTCTGTTCAGTCCGCTCTTACGTCTTGTTCCATCGTCTTCCCGATACCTCAGCGAAGCCTTGCCTTCAATGGCAAGTTGGTTCAGAATAAAGGATATGAGGCAATGGAATAGATAAAAACTCTTCACTCTTCACCCGATAGCTCGAATCCCCTTTATATAAAGGTGTTGCGGAGGGTGAAGAGTTTTTCGTAACTCTTCACCTCTCTTCACCCACTCTTCACCCACTCTTCACCTCTCGAATCCCCTTTATATAAAGGCATTCCCAGCGATTGGGTGAAGAGTAAAATCAATTTTTCTTCTTCTTTTCTGATATCAGCCGGAACCGGTGTGATATTTCGGTTATTTAAAAACCTGGCAAACCGGTTTTCGTTCGCTGTTTGGCTCAGACAGCCCACTGTCCTTCTTACCGCTAGTCTGCTGTTCTAGTTTCTCCAGTCTGCTGTTCTTGTTTCACTCGTCAGCTGTCCCCGATAAATAAAACCATTTTTTTCTTTTTAAAAATCACTTTTTTCCTTTTTCTACCCTCATTTCAAAATAAAAAATGTACTTTTGCATGCATATTAAGACGATTAAACTGTAATCTTGGCAGATGCCAAATACAAAAATAAGAACGAAATAGATACATTATATTTATTGCAGTTCACCTGTTTCCTATTTATGCTCGTCAATATCCTCATCCTGGGTATTACCCGTCTGCACATGAAGTGGATGAACCGGCGATATGAAGTGTCACGATGGCTGATTATCGGAGCCATGGTAGGATTGGCCATACAATTTCTCATGCAGATGCTTCTGGGCTTCCGAGCTCAAGACGCTGCTGTGGAAACCGTTTTCAACATTCTGGTCTATCCCCCTTGCTTCTCGCTCATCTCTATTGGCATTTACAATATCGAGGCAACGCATGCCAACCGCAGGAAGATGAACATCGTTTGCGCCAGCATTTATGCCGCCATATTGGCTGCCTTCTGTATCGGCTATATGCAGAGCGGAAACTTCCATGTCGGCAGCTGGATTTATGTGATGATAGTCCTGTTCGGCATCAACATAGCCTATTACATCTATATGATAATAGTGGAAATCAGAAAGCGCAGAAGAATGCTGGAGGTGATGGCTGGTTATAAAAAGTATGTACTAGGTGTCTCCTTCCCCCACGAAGGAGACACCTTTTTTGTTGGAATGCGACACCATTGTGGGGGAATGCAACACCTTGTTTCAAAGAAAAACACTATATTTGCACCATGAAAAGTATAACAGATTCATTTGCCTAAGAAGAACAGGCTATCCTGATAGTAGCTTTGTTTCTCCTCATTTATGTTGGCATCATGATTAATGTCATGGTGAGGGAATACAGGACCTATCTTGATGATTACCCGATGTATCATTTCAGTTTGGGTGATTTCATCAGGAGAGGGCGTTTCTATATCTGCCTCATTCTCGGCGTAGTGTTTATCACGTTCGTGTGTCTGGTAGTCAGTCTGATGGCAATCAGTATTCAATAATTTCTTGGTAAAATATAATAACAAAAATATGGTGTGAAATTATATCAAACCAGTGGTTAGCGTCATGGAAATGAAACCCTCATGGGCCGACTATCCCCTGTTACTCTATCGTCCCCCAGACATCACATTTGATGCCTGGGGGCAAAATAAACAGCCCCCGGAGCTATTACGCTTCGGGGGCTTTTTCCGCTTTTTTTTCTTCCCATATTGCGTATAGTGTATTTCTATATGGGTGAAGAGATAAAGAAAACTCTTCACCTCCCGAAACCCCGATAAACAGAGGGGTTACGGGCGAGAAGGTGAAGAGTGAAGAGATAAATCGGGATTGCTTATATTACAACTCGTTTGTTGAATTGTCTGCATAAATCTTCTGGCAGAATCATCAGAAAAACAGTTTTTTTCTTCTATAATTGTATCTTTTACCATTATAAATCTACCACTTATTTTTAGAACTATGAAAAATGTAAAGTCTTGATAATCAAATGTAATTATAAAAACAGATGATCATTTTTACCACTTAATTATTTAATCAACCAACAAATATCAGACATTTTATATACTTTTGCAATCGGAAACCAATCATGGATGGGTTCCCGACTATCAGACAACAATTTTAAACATAAATGAGAATAACTAAAGTTTAAATTATGAGAAAATCAAAAAGTAATGCGATGTTGCGAGGACTAGCAGCCTCAGCACTCGTCCTAATGGTCTCGGCGACAGCTTGGGGACAGAAGGTGAAGATTACGGGTACTGTAATCGACAATACCAATGAACCCGTTATCGGAGCTTCGGTTCTGGAGAATGGTACCAAAAATGGTGTTGCTACTGACCTGGATGGTCACTTCACCATCGAAGTACAGCCAGGTGCCAGACTCAAAATTTCTTATATAGGTTATAAGAATAAGGAAGTGAAAGCTTCTAACGGCATACAGATTATGCTCGAAGAGGAGTCTAATATGCTCAACGAAGTGGTGGCTATCGGTTATGGCTCTGTCAAGCGTAAGGATGTAACTACTGCCGTATCCAGTGTGTCAGCCAAAGATCTTGATACCCGTCCTATCGTATCTGCCGCAGCAGGTATGCAGGGAAAAGCAGCCGGTTTGCAAATTTCGCAAGCCAACGGTCAGCCAGGTGCTTCACCAACCATCCGTGTGCGTGGTACCACCTCTTTAAATGGTAGCAATGATCCGCTCTATGTAGTAGATGGTGTGCCAATGACCAATATCGACTTTCTGGCAGCTGATGATATTGATAATATCCAGGTGTTGAAGGATGCCTCTTCTGCTGCAATCTATGGATCCCGTGCAGCCAATGGTGTCATCATTATCGGTACAAAGCAGGGTAAGGCTGGCGTAGCCAAGGTATCTCTGAATGCACATTATGCATTTAATACTGTACGTGACAACCAGGAATCTCTCAATGCGGCTCAGTATAAGGAGCTGATGGATGAAATCGGTCTGGTGAAACTGCCTGAAGGCTTGAAAGACCAGACCGACTGGAAAGACGAGGTGTTCCGTACGGGTAATGTACAGAACTACCAGCTCTCTATCACTAATGGTACCGATAAACTGAGATACTTTATCTCGGGTGGCTATACAGGCGAAAATGGTGTTATCAAGAAGTCAAGCTATCAGCGTTACAACTTTCGAGCATCTGTAGAGAACGATATACGTAAGTGGTTGCGACTCAATGCCAGTGTAACTTATTCTGATTATACCAACAAGGGTACAGGTATCATCTCGGGTGCCGGTTCTAACCGAGGTGGCGTAGTAACCGCTATCGTCAATACGCCAACCTATGCACCGGTATGGAATCCGGAGAATCCTAGCCAGTTCTACAACAACTTCTATGGCGTGAACATTACCTCGCCAGCAGAGAATATCGCCCGTACTCAGAATAATAAGTCTGCCTACAACCGATTGCTTGCAACCGGAAAGGCTACTGTCACCTTTATGCCTGAACTGACTTATAACACATCTCTCTCGTTCGACCGTACACAAGGAACAACCACCAACTTCCTTGACCCGATATCTACCACCATCGGCCGTCAGGAATTCGGTACAGGCTATGACGGTAGAAACATCAGCAGCGTTATCGTATGGGACAATGTATTAAACTATAAGAAGGCATTCGGAAAGCACAGTCTGGATGCGATGGCTGGTAGTTCCTGGACACAGAGCAAGTGGAGCCAGAACTATATCAATGGTAGCAACTATGCCAACGATCTGTTCCCAACCTTGAATGCAGCCAACAAGATTTCCTGGACAGGAACCGGTTCGTCAGCTTCTGATTGGGCTATTCTCTCTACTTTCGCCCGTTTGCAGTACAACTGGAATGATACCTATATGGTAACCGCCAATATGCGTGCCGATGGTTCTTCCAAGTTGGCACCACATCACCGTTGGGGGTACTTCCCATCATTCTCTGGTGCCTGGCGCGTAAGCAATGAGAAATTCATGAAAGATATCAAATGGATTGACGACTTGAAGATTCGTGGAGGCTGGGGACAGACCGGTAACCAGAGCGGTCTGGGCGATTACAGCTATCTGGCAAGATACAATATCAATCGTGTGCAGTGGTTTGGCGAGGGAAATGATGCCAATTCTATTCCTACTTTCTCACAGGGCAATCTGAGCAACCCTGAGCTGACTTGGGAAACAACAACCCAGACCAACATTGGTCTCGACTTGATCGTACTTGGCAACCGCCTCACCTTCTATGCTGATTACTATTATAAGAAGACCAAGGATATGTTGATGAACATCACCTTGCCGGCAGGTAGTGCTGCAGCAAGAAACCTGACCTATAATGGCGGTTCGATGATCAACAAAGGCTGGGAGTTTGCCATCTCTTCACAGAATCTGACAGGCGCCTTGAAGTGGAATACAGATTTCAACATCTCATTCAACAAGAATAAGTTGGAGAGCCTGTCTCTGACTCAGGTATATTATGAAGCCACGACCACCGATTTCGTCAACGAACAGGTGGTTCGCAATACGCCAGGTAAGCCATTGGGCAGTTTCTGGGGATATGTAGCAGAAGGTGTGGATCCCGAGACCGGTGATATGAAGTATAAGGACGTGACCGGTGATGGTCTGGTATCAGCCAGTGACCGTACTTATATCGGTGATCCGAACCCAGACTTCACCTTCGGTTTGACCAATACCTTCTCTTATAAAGGCTTGAATCTCAGTATTCTTATCCAGGGAAGCTATGGCAACGATATCTACAACGTTTCGCGTATGGAAACCGAAGGAATGTATGATGGTAAGAACCAAAGCACCAAGGTGCTTGCTCGCTGGAGAGTTCCTGGTCAGATTACCGATGTGCCAAAGGCTAAGTGGGATATCCGCAACTCAACCTACTTCGTAGAAGATGGCAGTTATCTCCGTGTAAAGGATATTTCTCTCTCTTACGATGTGCCTCGCAAGCTGATTTCACGCTTCGGTCTGACCCGTCTGCAGCCATACGTATCAGCAACCAACCTGCTTACCCTGACCGACTATTCAGGTATGGATCCGGAGGTTAACCAGTATGGCAACAGTGGTAGTGTGCAGGGCATCGACTGGGGTACATATCCACTCAATAAGAGTGTAGTATTAGGTGTAAAAGTAGAATTCTAAACATCGACAACAATGAAAACATATCATACAATCAAGACATTGGCGCTCGGTGGCATCGCAATGTTCTCTTTGGCAAGTTGCTCTCTCGACTACGAGCCATTATCAGAGCCATCAGAAATAACACAGGGCGGTCAGACAGAGACCTCAACAGCCGTATTGAAGGACAAAGCTGCTGCTGATGCACAGCTCAAATCGCTTTATGAGTTGTTCCGCAACCGTCAGGAGCATACCCATCTCGACTATCTTCTGATAGGCGATTCACATAGCGACAATGCTTATGCCGGAACTACCGGAGCAGAGGTGGTACCTTATGAAAACAACTCTATCGATGCCAGCAACTCGGTATTGAGCCGTGACTGGAACCGCTATCTGGAGGATATCGCCCAGGCAAATGTGCTGATCAATGGTGTTGAGCAATTGAAGGAGAATGGTCAGATATCAGAAGCAGAATATCATTCCTATAAGGCACAGGGCGAAATCTTCCGTGCCCTGATGATGTTCCGAATGGCTCGTCTGTGGGGTTCTTTCCCTGTCATCACGACCATCGCCAAGACCATTACATCCGAGAATATCAATGAGGTATATCCTACCTATTATCCTCCTCGCAAGACGCCGAAGGAATGTTATGAGCAGATTATTGCCGACTTGACGGATGCTGAGCAGTATGCACCGGATAATGACAATTCCGACCGCACCAAGATGACCAAGACCGTAGCTCAGGCTATGCTTGCCAAGGTTTATGCCGAAAAGGAAGTGCAGGATTATAACAAGGTAATCGCTTATGCCGACAAGGTAATGAAGACAACCGGTGTAGAGCTGGAAGACAGTTATGAAACACTTTGGGGCTATGATGAGACCGCGAAAGACTGCATGAAACGCAATACCAAAGAAGGTATTCTGGAGGTGCATTGGACAACCGGTAGCGGAAACTGGGAAACCTGGATGTACGGCCGTCAGTTAGACAACTGGGACTACAACTTTACCTGGGCAAAGTGGATTACTCCTTCACGAGACATCATCAATGACTTTGACAAGGAAGGTGATGAGGTTCGTAAGAATCAGGCTATCGTATATTATGCCTGTACCTGGAGCAACTATTATCCGGCTTCCAACTATCCGTTCATGTATAAGTTACGCTCTTCATGCAATAATATTTACTGGGTTCGCCTAGCTGATATTATCCTGATGAAGGCTGAGGCAGAAGCCTATAAGGGCAATCTTGCCGAGAGTGCGAAACTCGTGAACCAGATTCGCAAGCGTGCCAAACTGAAGGAACTGACATCCGACAAGACTGGCAGCAAGGAATCTATGATAGAGGCTGTTCTCCATGAGCGCCGTCTGGAACTTGCCTTTGAGGGAGAACGCTGGTTCGACCTCTGCCGCAATAACAAGGTGGAGCAATATCTCAACGGAATAGATAACCGTGACAGCGGACGCATCAGACAGGTGAAACAGTTTGACAGCAATTCATACCTGTTGCCAATTCCACAGACCGCTCTTGACCAGAATACCAATCTAGAGCAGAATCCAGGTTACTAAGCTAACCTGGATAGCTTTCAACTCAAATCATTATTAACAAATAATAGAAGAAACGAATATGAAATACTATAGCAATAAACTGATGATGCTGGTCTGCGCAACGGCTTTCTCAGTGACAGCTTGCAGCAGCAGTAACTCCTTCTCAGATCCTGTAGACTTTGATACTCCTAGTGAGGCACCAAATCCGGTACCGGCACAAGGAACAGCCAAAACTTTCATTACCACAGCCGATGGAGTCTATTCATTGGCACAGGGTGAGGTGAAGTTGTATAATGGAGTATCTATGGCACCAACCACCATCGAACTCGATTTAAACAAGAAGTATCAGACGATTGATGGATTCGGTTATGCCATCACTTATTCATCCTGCTATAATCTGATGCAGATGAACCCAGAAGCGCGTCTGGCTCTTTTGAAGCGTATTTACTCTACCACAGAGGGTTATGGCGTAAGTTATGCCCGTATCTCTTTGGGATGCAACGATTTTTCAAGTACCGAGTATACCTATTGCGACACGAAGGGCAGCGAATCTGACCCTATCAGCAACTTTGCGCTCTATAGCGATGAGAACGATTATGTGATTCCGGTATTGAAGGAGATTCTTGCCATCAACCCAAATCTGAAGATTATCGCAGCTCCCTGGACTTGTCCAAAATGGATGAAGGTGACAGACCTTAATACCAAAAATCCTAAGGATTCATGGACTGATGGTCATCTCAATCCGGATTATCGCGAGGCTTATGCCAAGTACTTCGTGAAGTTTATTAATGTGATGAAGGAGAAAGGTATCAATATCTATGCTGTTAGTCCTCAGAATGAGCCATTGAACAAGGCTAACTGTGCTTCACTCTATATGCCTTGGCAGGAAGAGGCTCCTTTCGTGAAGGAGTTGGCCGCACAGTTTAAGAAGAATAATCTGCAGACCAAGATTTATGTCTTCGATCACAACTACAACTATGACAATATTGCTGATCAGGAAGATTATCCTGTGAAACTCTACAATGCTATCGGTGATAACTTTGAGGGCTCAGAGCTGGTTGTAGGTGCAGCTTATCATGATTATGGTGGCAACAACAGCGAGTTGACTGATATCCACAACCAGCGTCCTGACAAGGAACTGATATTCTCGGAAACCAGTATCGGAACCTGGAATAACGGACGTGACTTGAGTAAACGACTGATGGCGGACATGAAGAATGTGGCGCTCGCTACGGTAAACCAGAATTGCAAGGCTGTGCTTGTATGGAATCTGATGCTTGACAATAAGATGGGACCTAACCTGGATGGTGGATGCCAGACCTGCTATGGTGCTATTGATATCAATCAGAATGGTTACAACCAGTTGAGCTACAATTCTCATTATTACATCATCAACCACATGTCTAGTGTCGTTGCTCCTGGTGCGGTTCGCATTGGTAATACGTCCCGCACCGTTAATGACAGCAAGATTACACATGCTGAGTTTGTTAATCCTGATGGTAGTTATGCTGCTGTCATTATCAACGAGGGAGATGAGGCTAAGTCAATCAACCTCAGTGATGGAACTCATAATTTTACCTGCAATGTTCCTGCTAATGGTGTGATTTCTTGCAAGTGGAATAAGTAATCCATAAACTATAGTAAATGATTCATTAAAGATACGATCATTATGAAACATATCAGATATTATATCATGGCGTTGCTCGCCCTGCCACTGATGGCATCTTGCGGCGATGATGATTACAGTGCGCCTACTCCTGCCGGTAATCCTATGATGAGCTATACGGCTCCTGCTACAGCTGTATGGATGGGCGATGAAGTGGAGGTGAAAGTAAACTGCAAGGATGAGGGAGGCGTGGCTCTCTCTACCTTGAAAGCAAGCCTCCTGTTTAGTGGGCAGAGTGTAGATGAAACTACCATCCGTACCAAGGAGGCTGGTGAATATACAGTCAAACTGAAAGTGCCTTATGCACAGAATGTTCCTGATGGAAAGGTAGATATTCAACTTACTCTGCAGAATGTATCAACCAAATCGAATACAGAGACCTTGTCGTTTGATATCAAGCGCCCTCATTTCAACAATCTGCAGTTTGTGAGTGCTGATGGTGTTAAATATGACATGACAGAGAAAAGCGACTTTGTTTATCAGGCTGTTCTTCCTAGCAGTAAGAAGACCTTCAAGGGATATTTTGCAACGAAGGATGGAAAGTTTGTCTTCGGTTCCAGCACAGGTAAGGATATCAGTTTGGGAGAAACAGGCAACTTCAACTTCACTTCTGAGAATATGAGCGATGTAGTTGTCACTTTCGATGCCAAGAACTATACGGCTGGTCCTACCGATGTATTGCCGGTTACTATCCTCGATTTTGCCGATTCTGATGCAGGCAAGACTTGGGTGGGTGATATCAAGCAAGGTGCTACCTGTAACCTTACTATCAACGGCAATAATCTGCCAGATGACTGGTATTATGACAGCGACTGGTTCCAGAAAGAAGAGGATGGAAGCTATACCTTCAAGGCTATTACCGGCAGATATACTATTTTGGCAGACTTTACCCATAAGTCATTCCGCATCTGGACAATGAATGGAAGTGAGCCTATGTCACTGAATGGCGATGGTACTGGTGCACTCTGGATCATCGGTAATGAAGGTGTCAACAAGCCAACTTGGGAGGCTGTAAATCATGGCTGGTGGACAGGTGTTGACTCTGACGTCTGTCTCACTCCAATCAAGGATAAGGTATATCAGGTTACACTCACCGTAGGCAAGCAACTCAGAGCTACTGACGTAAACTTCAAGTTCTTCGGTCAGGCAAACTGGGGTATTGAGTTCAAGGGTCAGGATAACAGCCATCTCATCTCAACTGATAGCGAGGTGTTCGGCATCGGTGACGGTAACGGTCACGACAACGGCAATGTTTACCTGAAAGATGGAGTAGAACTGAAGGATGGCGAGACATACGTTCTTACAGTTGACTTGACTGCCGGTGTAGATAAGGCAGTTCTCAAAGTAGAAAAGAAATAAGTTGTAGGTTGATATTCATAAGCATTTTAGGTTTTAGTTTAAATAATTTAGGGTATAAAGCTTTGTTTAAGGCTGCTCCAAACTTTTTGGGGCAGCCTTTTTGGGGGAGGTGCAAGGATGTAAGAATAACAAACGTAAAAAAGAAAATCAAAAAAATGCAAGAAAATTTGGAAATATGCCCCAAAAACTATACCTTTGTCTCTTGAATGTCCTATACAGCAGTAAGGGCTGGTTCTAATGATACCTATACAACAAAATATTATCAGCTAATGATAGAAAGATTATTATCTCTATTGTATATCTGGTGTTTCGCTACACTTACATCATGCTTTGCTCAAAAGGAAAGCATCAGTGAACTGTATGCCCAACTTGATCGGGCTATAGAGCAATCCCAGCACTATACCAAACTGAAAGAAAGTAGCATCGCTCAGTTGAAGGAATTGATTCATCAGGAGAATAATCCGAAGTTGCTCATCAATACTTATCGCAAGATTTGTTCTGAATATAAGTCCTACCAGAGCGATTCTGCTGTGGCTTATATTCAGAAAGCCATTGTATTGGCTCAGAAGGAAGGACTGCCGGCTGAAGTTGCTGGATTGAAAAGCCAGTTAGCTTTACAGTATTCTACTGCTGGAGCTTTTGCTGAGGCTTTGGAGGTGCTCAATCATATAGATAAAAAGACATTGGATGAATCGAACCGGAAAGATTATTTCATCGCCTATTACCATGTCTATGGTGAGTTGGGCTTTTCTAATATGCATGTAGATACTGATTTAAGTCAGAATTTCTTTAGTCGTCAGAATGCATGTCGGGATACTTTGTTTGCTATCCTTCCACATCATAGCGAAGATTATCTCATGCGTAAAGAGGTGATGCTTACCAGTCAGAATAAATGGGATGAAGCACTGAAGGTGAATGATGAACGGTTGAATTTATGTAAGGAGGGGAGTCATGAATACGGCATCGTAGCCTACTATCGCTATCTGATTTACCGTTCTCTGAAAAACGAAGAAATGAAGAAATATTGGTTGCTAAAATCTGCCATTTGTGATGTGAAGTGTGCTATCAATGATCAGGCTTCGCTCTGGATGCTCGCCGATATTCTGAGTCAGGAGGGAGATGTTGAGCGTTCTTATAAATATATCAACTTCTCCTGGAATGCCAATAAGAGTTTTAGTACGCGTATTCGCAGTTGGCAGATTTCGCCAGTGCTTGGTACCATCGATCATAATTATCAGGCACAGCTCAAGAAGGCAAACCAGCGTCTTGTCTTTGCCATCATCTGTGTCAGCCTTCTGGTTCTTTCTTTAGGTGTTCTGGCTTTCTATGTCAATAAACAGAAGAAATATGTTACCATAGCGAGAAATGAACTGAAGAAAACGAATGAACAATTGGAGGAACTGAATAAGAAACTTTCTGCTACCAACGAAATGTTGAAGACTTCGAATGATAAACTGAATGAGTCAAATGGTGTGAAGGAAGAATATATAGGCCAGTTCCTGGGAGCATGTTCTCATTATATAGACAAACTGGATAAGTTGCGTCTCCATGTCAATAAGATGGTAAAGAACTGTGAATATCAGGAACTTTATTCAATGACGAGAAGCAGTGAACTGAAGGAACACGAGTTGGGAGAACTCTATGCAAATTTCGATAAGGTCTTCCTGCATCTGTTCCCTGATTTCGTGGAAGACCTCAATAGCCTTCTGAAGCCGGAGGCACAAATCCATCTTACTGATGCAACAAAGTTACCGGCAATGGTGAGGGTATTCGCCTTGATAAGACTGGGTATTGATGACAGTACGAAGATAGCAGATTTCCTACATTATGCAGTTAATACGATATATAATTATCGGGCAAAACTGCGTAATGGAGCTATTGGTGAAAGAAATGAATTTGAGAAGAATGTGAAAGAATTAGGAACGATAAAAGGAAAAGAATAATATATTGAGCCCCTTTTTAAAGTGGGCTCAGTAAATGATGTAATAAAGTTGGTTAAAAATGTAGTAAATGCTTGTTTGCTTGTCGTTTTTTTAGTATCTTTGCGATGAAAAATAAAACTCAAGTGTGGAAAATGTGGAGAATTTCACAAAAGAAGTATTAGAAATGTGTAAACTTACACATTTTCCGCACTTTAACGATGGAGGTGCTAAAAAATGTTTAATAGAATAATTATTCAAGAATTAAAACAATGGAGAGCTAAAAAAGACCGTAAGCCATTGATTATGCTGGGCGCTCGACAAGTAGGAAAGACTTCTGTACTTCAGAAGTTCGGAGAAGAATATTTTGAGCATTGCGCATATTTTAGTCTCAATGAAGAAGAGGGAGTCTGCGATATCTTTCGCAAGACCAAGAACCCGCTGCAAATCCTCGAGCAATTGTCATATCTTACTTCAGAACCTATTTTGCCTCAGAAGACTTTGCTTATTCTTGATGAGATACAAGACTGTCCGGAAGCCATTAGCGCAATGAAATATTTCTGCGAAAAGACGCCGGAATATGTTGTGGCTTGTGCTGGTTCTCTTTTGGGGTTGGCTTTTGGTCATCAAGGCTTTTCGTTTCCTGTGGGTAAGGTTGACCATATAAATATGTATCCTGTCACTTTTTCTGAGTTTTTGGAGCAGCGAGATGAAAGGCTTTACCAATATTATATGTCAATAGATAGCTTGGAACCTCTTCCTGACGTTTTTTTTGATAGACTTTCTCAGGCATTTACTGCCTATCGTATATCTGGTGGAATGCCAGCTGCGGCAATGAAGATGATAGAAAAGGATCTGAGTGGCGTGGAAACAACTCTACGTAATATCTTGCAAGATTATTCCTTGGACTTTGTGAAGCATGCTACGCCTTTACTGGCTAATAGGATTTCGCATGTTTGGAAGTCTTTGCCGTCACAGTTGGCTAAGGAAAATAGAAAGTTTGTTTATCAGCTGGTTCGTCCTGGTGCAAGAGCGAGGGAATATGAGGATGCTCTTACATGGCTTAAAAATGCGGGATTGATATATAAGGTAAGCTTGTGCTCTACTCCGCAAGTTCCTTTGAAATCGTATGAAGATTTGAGCATCTTCAAGATTTATAGTCTTGATGTGGGATTATTGAGAGTGCTTGCTGATTTGAGTCCTGAGGCTTATCTGGTTGATAATCCTATATTTAAAGAATATAAGGGCGCTTTGGCAGAGAATTATATTCTTCAGAGTCTAGTGGCTAATGGCGTTAATTGTTCCCATTATTGGGCTTCGGGTAATAAAGCAGAAGTGGAATTTATTGTTCAGCGTGGTTTGGAAGTTATTCCGGTGGAAGTGAAGTCGGGTACCAGTGTCACGGGGCGTAGTTTGATAGAGTATAACAAAAGGTACTCACCTGGTTTGCGCATCAGATATTCGATGCTTAATCTCAAGAGGGATGATTCCTTTATCAACATCCCTCTTTTCCTGGCTGATAGAACGGAGAAACTGATTTTTAAATAATTTTTAATGAGAAAAAAGATAAATGGGTGAAGAGGGGTGAAGAGGAGGTGAAGAGATAAAGAAAACTCTTCACCTCCCGAAACCCCGATAAACAGAGGGGTTACGGGCAAGAAGGTGAAGAGTGAAGAGATAAATCGGGATTGCTTACAACTGATAGAACTTGGTGAAAGCCTTCACGCAATATTCATGGTCGATAACGCTACCGGTTTCGCGGCAACTGTGCATAGCGAGGATGGCATTGCCCATATCCACACCCTTCAATGGGATGGAAGAGGCGAGGATGTTGCCCAAGGTGCTGCCACCTGCTACATCGCTGTGGTTTACGAAACGCTGGCATGGTACACCGGCTGCATCGCAGATGTTGGCGAAGATGGCTGCTGATACAGCATCGCTCGCATACTTCTGGGCTGCATTGAACTTGATGACCGGACCACCGCCCAACTTAGGATGATTCGTAGGGTCGAACTTCTCGCTATAGTTAGGATGCCAGGCATGCGCATTATCGGCTGAAATCATGAAGGCACGCTCTACTGCCTGATAATAAGCCTCTTCTGTATGGCTCTGTGCCAGGGCAATGCGCTGGAGCATATATGAAAGGAATGGACTTCCGGCTCCCTGTTTGGTCTGAGACCCCGTTTCTTCATTATCGAAGATGGCGAGAACCTGAGTGGTATCATTGGCATCAGATGCAATCATCGCCTCTACACCAGCCCAGCACATAGACAGGTCATCAAGTCTGCCTGAAGAGATAAACTCATCGTGTACACCGAAGGTGCAGGCTGGAGTGGCATCAGCCAGGTAGAGATCGAAATCAAGAACATCCTCTTTCTGGATATTCAGTTCGTTGGTTATCACATTCATCAGCAGGTTACCCTTCTCCAGTTCTTCATTGATGATGCCGAGGATAGGGAGTACATCCTTCTGCTTGCTCAACTTCACACCATCATTCACCTGACGGTTGAAGTGGATAGCGAGATTGCTGATCTGCAGCAATGGGCGCTTCACATGAAGAAGGAGCGTCTGGGGATTCATCGCATTCTCGCCCTTCACGATAACTCTACCTGCCAGGGTGAGCGGACGGTCGAACCAGGTTGACATGATTGGACCACCATAAACCTCGGTATTCAGTTTTACGATACCGCCCTCGCAAAGCATCTCTGCATTTGGCTTGATGCGGAAGGTAGGCGAATCGCAGTGGGCGCAGATCATGTGGAAACCGGCATCTGCCAAAGGTTTCTTTCCGATTTGGAAGGCGTAGATGGAAGAGTCGTTCTTGGTAACGAAGAACTTTTCACCCGCTTCAATCTTGCCCAAAGGCTCCTGTGGGTTCATACGGCGGAACCCGTTCTTCTCCAATTCCTCAGAGATATTCTTTACTGCCAGGAAATTCACTGGCGATGCGTCTAGAAAGGATAATAATCTTTTGATCATAGTCTATATCTTTATATTAATATCTTGCAAAGATAATAGATTTTTTTCATTTTATCTCATTATTCTATTTGTTTTTCATTTTTTTGTATTATCTTTGTCCCCAAATAAGATCAATGAAAGAATTATGAAACGATATAAATCCTGTACTCTAATTATATTGCTGCTGTTGGCATCGGCTCTTCAGGCATATGCGCATATTTCCAGAAATATGTTCATGCTTTCCAATCTCAATACAGACAATGGTCTTTCCAGCCCTCGTGTTTATTCTATTGTCGAGGCAGAGGATGGTGCCATGTGGATAAGTACTAAGCGTGGAGTTGACCGATATAATGGGCAACAAGTAACCAATTATACTTTATACACAGAGATGCCGTATAGTGATGCTTGTGGTAGAAGTATTAAACTGACTAAGGATGCGCAACATCTGATTTACGCCTATGACAACAAGGGAAAGGTGTATATATATGATAAGAGGAAAGATACATTTGTTTTGAAATGTAATCTTCAGAATATTTTAGGTGGAAGTATCGTGTTGAACGAACTGTTGGTAGACGAAAAGGGCAATTTCTGGTTAGCTATGGATAGAGGCATTTATTGCTTATCAGCAGCTACTGATGGAAAGGAGATAGTTCGGGAGACAGCTAAGGGTAGGTTTGTATTGAAAAATACCTATATTAATCATATCCAATTTATAGGTGAGAAACTCTTGATAGGAACATTTAAAGATGTTTATTGCTATTCGATGTCTGCCCGGAAGTTAGAAAAGAAGATTAGTGGCAGTTCTGTAGTATCCTCTTATCATGATATTGTGGGACATCGTATCTGGCTGGGTACTTTTCACGAAGGAGTTAAAGTGGTGGATGATCGTACTTGGAAGCTGATAAAATCTGCTGATTTCCAATCTTTGCAAAACATTCCTAAAATTCCCGTACGTTCAATCATTTTATATGATAAGCAGACTCTTCTGATGGCTGTAGATGGAGCTGGAATATATGCTTATGACAGTTCGAATAAACAAACCAAACTCTTGCTTGATACAGACGGACGTCCGGGTAACGTGCTGAATGGAAATGGATTATATACCTTGTACTGCGATCGTTTTGGCGATTTATGGACAGGCTCTTACTCGGGAGGAGTAGATTTGGCAATACCGATGAAACATACATTGGAATATATCACACATGAATATCTCAACAATCAATCACTGATAGATAATTGTGTGAACGATGTTTTCCAAAGCCGTGATGGAAAAATATGGTATGCCACAAATAAAGGAGTAAGTGTTTATGATGCGCAGACTCGTCTTTGGCATCATGGATTATATAATAAGGTAGCGCTTACGATTTGTCAGACTGTAGACGGCAGAATTCTGGTTGGTACCTATGGTAATGGCGTATATCAGGTTCATGCTGATGGCACTAGTATGCTTGCTTATTCTGTGGAAACAGGAATGTTGAAGAGTGATTACGTATTCAGTCTTTTTACTGATAGCGATGGTAATATTTGGGTGGGATGTTTGGATGGAGATATGGCTTGTTTCCCTTCAGATAAATATAATTTGAATGGAACGGGAAAGTCGGTATTCTATCTGCCTGTCAACGAAGTGCAATGCATCACGGAATCACTGGATAAGCGTTTTATTGCTGTAGGAACTTCGCATGGAGGCTATTTGATTGATAAGCGCGAACCTTTGCATCCTCGTCGTTTCTTTTATCCTGAACAGTATCCCGAAAAAGACATTAATTTGTTTGTCAACAGTATGGCTTTTCAGGATTCCCGTCATATCTGGATTGGAACGGATGGAGGAGGACTCTATGATTATGATTTACTGACAAAGAAGTTTAAGCGTTATACTAATCAGGACGCTTTGCCTTCTAATACTGTTTATGGACTTATAAAAGGTATTAATGGCAATTTGTGGATCAGTACGGATAAAGGTTTGGCGTTCATGAAACAGGGGAAGATAGTAAACCTCAACATCTTTAAGGGAATGGAACGTGAGTATAACCGAATGTCTGTTGCGTGTACTACAGATGGCAGGGTACTTTTTGGCAGCAACGATGGAGTTGTCGCTTTGACTCCTATGTTTGCCAAAGGTTTGAATTATGCCGCTCCACTTCGTATTCATAGTGTTGAGGTTGAAGGTGTCGAACGTTCCGATTACTGGAATGAATGTCTCTTTGAAATGTTGAAGGAAGGCAAATTGAGTCTTAGCCATAATGAGAATACGCTGGTTGTTTCTTTCGAGAGTATCAATTATCAATACCAGTATGATATTCAATATCAATATTATTTGGAAGGATACGACCGTAATTGGAGTAAACCATCTTCTAATCAGTTGGCACGATTTGTAAATTTGCCTTCGGGCAGCTATGTGCTTCATGTAAAGGCTATCTGCAGAAGTAATGGTAGAGAATTGGGAGAAACAACTTTGGAGATTCATATAGCCCAGCCTTGGTGGAATACCTGGTGGGCATGGATTATCTATCTCTGTATTTTTGCTGCCATCTTATATTTTGTCTGGCAGTATTACAAAGAGCGCTTACAGCGAAAGTATTATGATGAGAAAATCAATTTCTTCGTTAATACTGCCCATAACATACGTACTCCTTTGAGTCTCGTGTTGGCTCCTCTTGATAATCTGGCTAATGATTCCAACTTGAGTGAGAAAAGTCGTGGATTCTTGGATATGGCGCATCGCAACGGCAACAAACTATTGAAGATGGTTACAGAATTGCTTGACTTCCAAAAGATAGAGCAGTCTGTCGAACAGGTTCGCCTGCAAGATATAGAATTGCCGATGCTTTTACGTGTGCAGTTGGAAAAGTTTGTATTGGCAGCTCAGGAGAAGCATATTCAACTGTGTATTGAAACGTGTCCGCAGCAACAGATTCATTCTGATGTCAAAATGATGGATCTGATATTGGAAAATCTTCTCTCGAATGCTATCAAATATACACCTCAAGGTGGAAAGGTTACGTTGTCGGCTTCTGTTGAAGGCAAGATGGCTATGATTCATGTGTGTGATACAGGTATAGGTATTCCAAAGGCCGAAATTAAGAGTATCTTCAAGACCTTCTTCAGGGCTTCTAATGCGATAAATTCTCAGGAAATGGGAAGTGGATTAGGACTGATGCTTACACGAAAGCTTGTAGAGAAATTAGGAGGAAAGCTTAGCTTCGTAAGTGAGGAAGGAAAGGGTACTACTTTCTGTGTGAAGATGCCATTAGGTCATGTAACAGATTCTTCTGTCCGGCTTGTAGGAGAAAAGAAAAATGTTGCAACTGAATCTTCTTTAGCTGAAGATAAGCATGATGAAACTAGCCAGACTGTGTCTTCTGCGGTTCTGCAGGATGCTGATGTTTCAACGGATACACTTCTTTTTGTCGATGACAATGAAGATCTTCGCAAATATATCAGAATGACTTTTGGTGATTCTTATCAAGTAGTTGATGTGGAGAGTGCAGAGGCTGCCTTGAAATATTTGAAAGAGGGCGGGATATGTGATATCGTTGTTTCTGATGTCATGATGCCTGGAATGCACGGAGATGAGTTCTGCCGCAGCATCAAGGAAAATAAGGAAACATCATGGCTGCCTGTTATCCTGCTGACTGCTAAGGCTGGTCGTGACTTTATGATAGAGGGACTCGGACTGGGTGCTGATGACTATATAGCCAAGCCATTCGATACTGCTATTCTTGCGAGTAAGGTTGCCAGTATTTTGAAGAATCGTCGCCGGTTGAGTCAGTATTATATGGACAGAAGCCTTGCTCTTGTTAGAGGAGAGGTTGCTTCTGAGTCTGCTTCTTCCGAGCAGATTGTGGGTTCTGATTCTTCCTATGAACACTTGGAACCTACTGGAACTTCTGAAGAGAAAAAGGATGATACTGTCTTGAATGAGCAAGGCCAGACATTCGAAAATGTGGCAGAAGCTGTTCTGGATCCGCAAGACCAGGCTTTTGTAGATAAAGCTACCCGTTTGGTGTTGGCTCATCTGAGCGACACAGATTTTAATATCGATCGACTCTGTAGAGAGATGGCGATGAGCAGAACGCTTTTCTATGGTAGGCTGAAGACTCTTACGGGTCAAAGTCCGCAGGATTTTATGCGTTTGATACGTCTGGAGCAGGCTGCAATCTTCCTGAAACAGGGGGATAGTGTGCTGGATGTATCTGTGAAAGCCGGTTTTGTAAATGTGAAGTACTTTAGTACTGTATTTAAAAAACACTTTGGAGTTTCTCCAAGTAAGTATCTGTAAATTAGAGTTTTAAATTCAAAGAAAAGGTTTCTGTTTAGACGATATGTCTGAATTGAAACCTTTTTTGTTTGTTATCTAACCCTCTGGAAGTTCCTTTTCTTTATCTTTGCAACCAGATTCTGTTAAGTAAGTCAAACAGTTATTTAAAAAACGAAACAATAACAATATAAACATAAAAATGAAAAGGAACTTTTTGAAAATTAGCCTCTTTTTAATAGGCGTCTTCACATGTCTCTCATGCGAAGCAAGTACGTTGCCCTCATCCGGCAGTTCTGAAGGTGTAGGCGAATCCATACCTACTGCCCAGCAATGGAATAAAGATGTTGTGGGGTGGAATCTTGGCAACGCATTCGAGTGCTCAGCTCCTGGACAGGATGGTGAGTCGATGCAGATTGGCAACCCTGATGGTTCTATCCATGCAGAGACAGCCTGGGGCAATCCCGTTGTTACCAAGAAGATGATACAAGCCGTGAAGAAGGCAGGTTTCAATGCCATCCGTATTCCAATCCGTTGGCAGTGCCACATTACCAACGCTCAGGCGATGAGCATCGACAAGGCTTGGATTGCTCGCATCAAGGAGGTGGTGGGCTGGTGCCTTGACAACGGTTTGAAGGTTATCATCAATGTGCATCATGAAAAATGGCTCGAAGGTCGTCCTACCTATCAATATAAGGAAGAAAACTGCCAGAAGCTTGCGCTCCTCTGGATGAATATCGCCTCTGAGTTTGCCAATTATGACAGTCGCTTGGCTTTCGCCGGTACCAATGAGGTTCACATCAGGGACAACTGGGGCAAGCCTACTGCCGAGAACCTCGAAGTGCAGAATGCTTACAATCAGATATTCGTGGATATGGTTCGTGCCACAGGCGGCAACAATGCCAAGCGCCACCTCATCTTACAGACTTACGTTTGTAACCCTTGGTTTGGCATAGAGAATGGAGATTTCATCATTCCGAAGGATGCCGAAGGCAATGGCAACAACTATATGAGTGTGGAATTTCACTACTATCAGCCATGGAGCTACGCCGGCGATTGCACCTACGATTACTGGGGTGATGCCTACAAGGATGCTGGCAAGATACCTGCAGAAAACGAGAAGACGATGACGGATTTCTTCGACAAGGCGGTGAATACCTGGAGCAACAAAGGACTGGGTATCGTAATAGGAGAGTGGGGAGTAACCGATCACTATAAGTCTAACTCAGAGAAAGTGCATGAAAACATGACCTACTACTGTAAGTTCTTGACTACGGAGGCTCGCAAACGAGGCTTCTCTACTTTCGTTTGGGACAACAACCACTTCGGCAACGGCTCTGAGAAGTATGGCATCTTCGACCGTTTCAAGAGTATGAAGGTGAATGCTCCTTGGATTCTCGAAGGAATCTTTGGGAAAGAATAATGTTAAACTAAAAACAAAAATATCAATTATGAGAAAGAAAACTATGTTTCTCGGCCTGCTTGGTGCAGGTTTGATGTGGATGCCTGCTTCTGCCATTCTCGCTGCCCAGATGAACAATGCAGCGATGAGCGTTCAGCAGAACCAAGGCATCAAGGGTACAGTGGTGGATGCCACTGGCGAAACCTTGATTGGCGCTAGCGTGAAGGTGGCTGGTACAACCAACGGTGCCGTTACCGATATAGATGGTAACTTTACGTTGAACTGCAAGCCTGGAGCAACGCTCGAAGTGAGCTACATCGGTTACAAGACGATGACCGTGAAAGCTGCTAATGGCATGAAAATCACGATGCAAGAGGATGGTAAGGCCTTGAATGAGGTCGTTGTTACCGCCCTTGGTATCAAGCGCGACCGCAAGGCTCTCGGCTATGGCTTGGAGGAAGTGAAAGGTGAGGAACTTACCAAGGCGAAGGAAACCAACGTCATCAACTCTCTTTCTGGTAAGGTGGCTGGTCTCGTTGTGCAGAACACCGCTGGCGGTGCTTCAGGTTCTACCCGCGTGCTTCTTCGTGGTAATACAGAAATGGCAGGCAATAACCAGCCTCTTTACGTGGTGGATGGTGTGCCTTTGGATAATACCAACTTTGGCAGTGCTGGTGAAAGTGGTGGTTATGACCTCGGTGATGGTATCTCTGCCATCAATCCTGATGACATCGAGACGATGACCGTATTGAAAGGTCCTGCTGCCTCTGCCCTCTATGGTAGCCGTGCTTCTCATGGTGTTATCTTGATTACGACCAAGAAGGCGGAGAAGGATAGAATTTCCGTGGAGTACAATGGTTCTTATACTATCGATACCCAGTTGGCTAAATGGGACGACATCCAGGAGATATATGGTGCTGGCTACAATGGCGAGCTTCCTACATCCAGCACTTCTGGTACGAACTCAAGTTGGGGACCTAAGGCCGATGACTTCATGTTCAAATATTTCGATGGCGAAGAACGTCCATTCATGATGCATCCTAACAATGCTTCTGATTTCTTCCGCACAGGTTTTACCACCCAGAACTCTGCCATCCTCTCAGTTAATTCCGGTAAGACGGGTATGCGTTTCTCTGTTACCGATATGCGCAATAAGGATATCTTGCCAAATACCAATATGAGTCGTGACAACTTCAACCTCCGAGTGAATACCTCTGCAGGTCCTGTTGACTTCGACTTCACCGCCAACTATACTCGTGAGAAGGTAAAGAACCGTCCTGCCCTTGGTGACTCCCAGAGCAACGTGGGTAAGAACCTCATGACCCTGGCAGGTACCTACGACCAGGCTTGGTTGAAGCACTATGAAGATGCCGATGGCAACTACTCCAACTGGAATGGTAACGATCAGTATAACAAGAACCCATACTGGGATCTCTATAAGAACAGCAATACATCCGACAAGGACGTGTTCCGTTTTACGGGTAAGGCAATCTGGAACATCAACAAGCACCTCAAGTTGCAGGGTACTATCGGTACCGACATCAACAGCATGAACTTCCAGGAATTCATCGCCAAGACAACTCCAGGAACTCCTGCCGGAAAGCTTACCGACCAAATCTTCAAGAACCGCACACTCAACGCCGAGATACTTGCCCTCTACAACAACTCATGGGGCGACTTCGATGTCAACGCTACCGCTGGTGGTAACATCTTCAAGGTGAACAACAAGACCACTACCAACGTCGGTCTCAACCAGCAGATGAATGGCATCCAGAACATCATGAACTATCAGGAACAGAACACTCGTGAGAGTATGTACAAGAAGCAGATCAGCTCTCTCTATGCCAGCGCGAGCCTCGGCTATAAGCATACTTACTATTTGGAGGGAACCATCCGTGGCGATAAGTCGTCTACGCTCCCTACAAATAACAATACATACGTATATCCATCTGTATCGGGTAGTTTGGTTTTCTCTGAGTTTATCAAGAACAAGAAGTTCATCAATTATGGTAAGATTCGCGCATCTTGGGCAAAGGTAGGTAGCGATACCGATCCATACCTGTTGGCACTCAACTATACCACGGGCAAGTACAGCTACTCGGGTTATACCATCGGTATGATAGCCAACTCAACACAGCCGAACAAGGATTTGAAGCCTACTATGACAGGTTCTTACGAGGTAGGTTTGGAGATGAAGTTCCTTAACGGACGCTTGGGCTTGGATGCCACCTATTACAACCAGAACTCCAAGAACCAGATTTTGAGTTTGGCTTCAACCACCACCTCTGGCTATGCTTACCGCCTCATCAATGCCGGTGAGATTCAGAACCAGGGTGTCGAGATAGCCCTCAATGCCCGTGCCTTGCAGATCAAGGACTTCGCTTGGGACTTGGGTGTCAACTTCTCGAAGAATACCAACAAGGTGAAGTCGCTCATCGATGGCATGGACTACTTCGAGTTGGCGAAGGCAACCTGGTGCGGTGTTTCTGTAGGTGCCAAGGTAGGTGAGAACTATGGAGCTATCCGTGGACACGACTTCCTCTACAACGACAAGGGTCAGGTGGTTGTCGATGCAGCTACTGGTCTTCCAAAGGTTGACCAGGAAATCAAGACCATCGGCAACTCTACTTGGGACTGGACAGGTGGTTTCTACTCAACCTTCAGCTACAAGAACTTCCGCCTCTCTGCATCCTTCGATGTGAAGGTAGGTGCCGACATCTACTCTATGTCCATGCGTTCTGCATACGAGACAGGTAAGGCAAAGGGAACATTGGCAGGCCGTGAGGAGTGGTACTCTTCTGAGGAGGCTCGCAAGGCTTCGGGTATGGAACTTGCCGAATGGCGTGCAGCAGGTAACTGCAAGGGATTTGTCGTAGATGGTGTCATCGACAATGGCGACGGTACTTATCGCAAGAACGACATCGCCGTGAACCCTGAAGATTACTGGAAGCATGTGGCAAAAGGCGTGCAGAGTGCCTTCGTTTACGACAACTCTTACGTGAAGTGTCGTGAGATTACTTTCGGCTATACCTTCCCAGAGAGCATCCTGGGCAAGTATGTAAAGGGCTTGACCGTATCCTTCGTGGCTCGTAACCCATTCATTGTTTGGAAGAACATTCCTAACATCGACCCAGACTCCAGCTACAACACCTCAGGTCTCGGTCTGGAATATGGTTCCCTGCCATCTCGCAAGAGTTATGGTTTGAACGTGAACGTGAAGTTCTAGTCCCGAAAAAAAATGAATCAATTTCTTTAGAAGAGTTCTAATATATAATAAGGTAAGAAAATGAACAATATAATCAAGAAATATATAGGTAAGAGCAGCCTGATGATGGCTTTCGCCCTGATGGCAACCGGCACTGCGATGACTTCTTGCTCTGATGATACCTTGAGTAACATCAATACCGACAAGACCAAGGTGAACGAGCTCGACCCTAACGCACAGTTGACAACAGCTTTGTTGCAGACTTACGGTGACTTCAGTCTGATGGATACCTACCGTAACTATATAACGGGTTTTCCACAGTATTTCGCTGGCGGTTGGAATGTAACCAATTACGCTGGTTCTAATTTCAGAGAAGATGATATGACCCGTCGTGTCTGGGACCGCTATTATGAAATCAGTATCAAGAACCTTGTGGATGCCATCTACAAATCTACTGACAAGGCAAACTTGAATGCGGCACTTCGTATCCATCGTGTCTATCTCACGGCAGTTTTGGCAGATACCTACGGTGACGTGCCTTGTTCGGAGGCAGGTCTGGGTTATATCTCAGGTATCTCCACCCCTAAGTATGATACCGTAGAGGAACTCTACAGCTGGTTCTTCGAGGAACTTGACGCTTGCGAGAAGCAGCTTGGCACAGGTACCGACCACATTTCTGGTGATGTCACCAGCATGGGTGGTGATGTAGCTAAGTGGAAAAAGTATGCCAATGCACTCCGTATGCGCTATGCCATGCGCATTTCCGATGTTAATCCACAGAAGGCAAAGGAGGAGTTTGAGAAGGCTGTGGCTGCCGGTGCTATCGCCAGTGCAGCAGATGATGCTTATATCAAGTATGCTGATTCTCCATTTACCTATTATGATGGAGCCAACGACTACGATTTCCGTGCCAATGCATTGAGCGAGACTCTCTATGGTCAGGATCCCACATCACCTACCATGGTATGCTCTACCTTGTTCTATCAGTTGCAGAATACCAACGACCCTCGTCTCTATCGCATCTGCCGTCACTACTACAATATCAAGCGTAGTCAGGTGAAGCCAGATAAGGAGCAGAACATCGACTTGACCGATGATTTCCTGGCTTACTTCAAGAGCAAGAATCTCGGTGAGGAGCCTTGCAACCCTGGTGCTGCCTGGTACACAGATTGGATGAATCCAGCTACGTTGGATGACCTTCCTACTTTGAAGAAGTATGCAGAGATAGACGAGAACACTTATGCCAACTCTGATTATATAGCCCGAGCTAGTCGTCCTTGCCTGAACATCGACTTCGAGATGCCTTCTTGTCCTGGCGACTTGATGAGCTATGCTGAGGTGGAGTTCCTCAAGGCTGAGGCTGCAACCAAGGATTGGAATGTTGGTGGTGGTGATGCTGAGAGTCACTACGAGGCTGGTGTTCGTGCCAGCATGGAGTTGCTCAACAACTACTATCTTACATCCAACAAGATTTCCAAGGAAGAGATTGATGCGTTCATTGCCAGCAATCCGTTGGGTGACAATCCTAAGGAGACCATCAACACCCAGGCTTGGATTCTCCACATGATGAACCCTTCTGAGGGTTGGGCTAACTTGCGCCGCTCTGACTATCCTGCCATCTTGAATCGTGATCTCTTGACCAAGAATGGTTTCACTTATACGGATTCCGATTGGTCAATGCCTGTCCGCTTGCAGTATCCTGTATTGGAAGCTCAGTACAACAATGCCAACTACAAGGCTGCCATCGACCGCATGGGTGGTACAGACGATTGGCACAAGCGCCTCTGGTGGGACAAGGCTGATGTAAACCTTCAGCCAGACTTCAATCCTCCATTCGGAAAGGGATATAGCAAGTAGTGTTTAATGTTAAGTGTTAAATGTTAAGTCTTATAGGACAATAGAATAGAATAATTAATTATGAATAAGACAATGAAACAATATAAGGGAAAAGTCTTGAAGGCTATGATGATGCTCTTAGCCGTGGGTTTCGCACTGGCTGGTACATCTACCTTGTCTTCTTGCTCTTCTGACGATGAACCATACTTCACTGTCAGCGAAGATGACAATCCACGTATCTTGAACACCGACTTGGCTGATTCCAAGATAGACCGCAAGACTAATTATAAGTTGGAAATCAAGGTGACTCCTGTTCACTACACCACTGTGACATGGTTGCTCGATGGCACTAAGATAGCCGAAGGTACTACTATCGACCAACCTTTGCCTATAGGTAATCATGAACTGAAGATTGTGGCAACCACCACCAAGGGCAAGACCACTTCTCGCACCCTCAATGTGGTAGTGACTCCAGCTGCCGACGACCCAGCTCTCGGTACCAATGCCGTCGAGCTTTGGGTAGCTCCAGGTGCTGAGACCACTATCCATAATTGCAAGAATCTCGGTACAGTTACTAAAGTAATGGTAGGTGGCAAGGAAGTAGCCTTCGAAATCTTGGAAGAGGGCACAGCCATGAAGCTCACTGCTCCTGCCGATTTGGAGAATGGCGACTATGCCATCACGCTCGTGGATGGCGATGGAGTGGAGTTCCCTGGCGGCACCATCAAGGTAACCTCCGAGCCTAAGCCTTCTATGGAGAATGTGCTCTGGGAAGGTCATCACTATGTATCTTGGGACTTGGGAGATGGTGACCCTAACAAGAACTTCAACCTCATCACCAAGGACCAGGTAGCTAAGTGGAAGGAGGGGCAGACCCTCCGAGTTTACTGCTCGATGAAGGATGACGATGCTTACCATCAGATCAAGCTTGCCACCGCCTGGTGGACCGACTTGACTTCTCCATACGAGTTTGGTGAGGGCAATGTCGTGAAGTTTGAGTTGACCCAGGATACACTCGACAAGATGGCTGCCGAGGAGGGGTTCATCTGTGTGGGACATGGCTATTATGTAGATAAAGTAACTATTGAATAATATATTAGAAAGATTTCCGCTTTTATCATAAAGCGTCAAACCTTTACTGTTTATGAAGAAAATTTTATTATCTATTTCATTATTGGCATTGGCTTATACAGCCAGTGCCAATGTTCCGGTTATCAAGAGCGACCCTAAGATTGAGGCTCAGGTAGAACAAACTCTGAAGAAACTCACCTTGGAGGAAAAGATAGGTCAGATGATGGAATTGGTGACCGACCTCTTTGGTGCCAACGACAAGAATGGTGTGTTCTATATCGACGAGCACAAGACCGATTCTATCCTTTCCCGCTATAAGATTGGCTCAATCCTCAACGCTCCAAATACCTGCGCACCAACCGCTAAGCAGTGGGAGAAGTATATCGCACAAATCCAGAAGATCTCAATGAAGCGCATCGGCATCCCTTGTGTCTTCGGTCTCGACCAGAACCACGGTTCTACTTATACACAGGGTGGAACCCTCTTCCCGCAGAACATCAATGTGGCTGCCACCTTTAATCGTGAGATAGCTCGCCGTTCGGCTGAGGCTACCGCTTATGAGACTCGTGCGGTGAGCGTGCCTTGGACTTACAGTCCTACCGTTGATCTCGGTCGTGATGCCCGTTGGCCTCGCATCTGGGAGAACTTTGGCGAGGATTGCTACCTCAGTTCAGAGATGGGCAAGGCGATGGTCTATGGTTTCCAGGGCGAGGACCCAAACAACATCGACCAGTATCACATTGCCACTTCAATGAAGCACTTCATGGGCTATGGTGTGCCTTGGACCGGTAAAGACCGTACGCCAGCCTATATCTCTCCTGCCGACTTGCGAGAGAAGCATTTCGCTCCTTTCCTGGCGGGTCTGCAGGCTGGAGCCTTAACCGTGATGGTGAATTCCGCTTCCGTCAATGGTGTGCCGATGCATGCCAACAAGGAATTCCTGACAGGATGGCTGAAGGAAGAGACTGGATGGGATGGTGTGCTCATCACCGACTGGGCAGACATCAACAATCTCTATACTCGTGAGATGGTGGCAAAGGACAAGAAGGATGCGCTCCGCATCGCCATCAATGCCGGTATCGACATGATTATGGAACCTTATTCTTGCGATGCTTGTGGCTATCTTGTAGAACTGGTAAAGGAAGGTAAGATTCCGATGAGTCGCATCGACGATGCCTGTCGCCGTGTGCTTCGCATGAAGTACCGTCTCGACCTCTTCAAGAACCCAACCCAGAAACTGAAGAATTATCCTAAGTTTGGTGGTGAGGAGTTTGCCAAGCTCGCCTTGGAGGGAGCTACCGAAAGTATGGTGCTCCTGAAGAACGAGGGTAATATCCTTCCTTTGCAGCATGGCAAGAAGATTCTCCTTACAGGTCCTAATGCCAATCAGATGCGTTGTCTGAACGGTGGATGGAGCTATACCTGGCAGGGTCATCGTGCTGATGAGTTTGCCGGCAAGTACAATACCATCTATGAGGCATTCTGTAATGAGTATGGCAAGGAGAATGTTATCTTGAACCAGGGTGTAACCTATAATGAGAAGGGAAAATACTGGGAGGAGAACGAACCTCAGATTCAGGAGGCAGTGGTTGCAGCGAAGGATGCTGACGTCATCGTGGCTTGCATTGGCGAGAACTCCTATACAGAGACTCCGGGCAACCTGACCGACCTTTGGCTCTCAGAGAACCAGCGTAATCTGGTCAAGGCTTTGGCTCAGACAGGCAAGCCTGTCATCTTGGTGCTGAATGAAGGTCGTCCTCGTCTCATCGCTGACATCGAACCATTGGCACAGGGCATCATCAACATCCTTATCCCTGGCAACATGGGCGGCGATGCTTTGGCAAACCTGGTATCGGGCAAGTCAAACTTCAGTGGCAAGATGCCTTACACCTATCCTAAGGAAATCAATTCGCTCGCCAACTATGACTTCAAGAAGAGTGAGGAGGTGGGTACGATGGAAGGTGCTTACGACTACAATGCGAAGATTACCCAGCAGTGGGGCTTCGGATATGGTTTGAGTTATACTTCTTACAAATATAGCAACCTGAAGGTTTCTCAGTCTGATTTCCGCCACAGCGACATCATCAAGGTGAGCGTGGATGTGAAGAATACGGGAAAGGTGGCAGGCAAGGAGAGTGTTCTCCTGTTCAGTAGCGATCTCATCGCTAGTGTTGTGCCTGATGGCCGTCGTCTCCGTGCCTTCGACAAGGTGGAACTTCAGCCTGGTGAGACCAAGACCGTGACATTTGAATTAAAGGCAGACGATTTGGCCTTCGTAGGTTGGAATGGCAAATGGAGATTGGAGGAAGGCGATTTCAAGTTGATGATTGCCAACCAGAGTGCTGATATCCATTGCACTGATACTTATCAGTGGCCTACTGCCAACCGATAATGTATATTTAAAAGATGATTTAAAGAAAAGAGCGTGCCAATAGCGGTGCGCTCTTTTTGTTTGCATAGTAAAATGCAGAAGAGTTAAATATCTACAAGAATCCCCCATGATGTTTGGTGTTATGTCTTGAAATGATTACTTTTGCAAATCATAATTTTTGCAGATTTACAGAATCATTCAAAACAAGGATAAATGGAAATAGTAATTGGAATCATCATAGGGCTTGCCATCGGATTCTTCGTAGGGAAACTGATGGAAGCAAAAAGTGCGGGAGAGGAGAAAACCCAGCTCGTAGCGAAGGCTCAGGTGCTGGCGGCTAACATCGAACAGATAAAACTGCATCATGCTTCTGAGGTTCAATCAATGAAATCTCAAATGGAGAACGAGCGGCTGTATGCGGCGAAACTCAGAGCAGAAAGCGATCAGCAGTGGGCACAGAAACTCGAGAGTCTGAAGCAGGAAATGCACCGAATGACGATAGAACAGCAGAAGGTGGCGGCTGAGCAGTTGGCTGCCAAGCAGTCGGCTCTGCAGGAAACCAACCGTCTGCAGATGGATGAACTCCTGAAACCTATCAAGGAACAGTTTGCTGATTTCAAGAAATCGGTAGAGGAGAGCAAAACCCAGAACGAGGTGAACAAGAAGGAACTGCAGAACACCTTCGAGGCAACGATGAAACTCTTCCAGCAGGAACAGCAGCAGGCTGTACTGAACCTGAAGGAGCAGACCGAGAAGATTGGCTCCGATGCTGCCAACCTGACCAAGGCATTGAAGGGCGACAGCAAGATGCAGGGCGACTGGGGCGAGATGGTGCTGGAAACCATCCTGGAGAACAGCGGACTTCGTAAAGATGAGGAATTCTTCATTCAGGAGAATACGAAAGATGAAGAGGGAAAGAACTATCGTCCGGATGTCATCGTCCGATTCCCGGAAGGCAGAAGTGTGGTCATCGATTCCAAGGTTTCGCTTACCGCCTATTCCGATGCTCTGGCAGCTGAAGATGAGGATGAACAGGAACGCCTGATGAAGGCACATGCGCTGAGCGTACGAAAGCACATCGATGAACTGGCAGCCAAAGACTATTCCAAGCTGGTGGATGATGCCATCGGCTTCGTACTGATGTTCATCCCTAACGAGACCAGCTATATCGCAGCGATGAAGCAGCAGCCGGATCTCAGCCGTTATGCTTATCAGAAGAAGATTATTATCATCTCACCAAGCAATCTGCTCATGGCGTTGCAGCTGGCGTATAATCTCTGGCAGTATGACCGGCAGAACAAGAATGTAGAGAAAATCGTGAAGACGGCTGCTGACCTGTATGATAAGGTGGCTGGCTTCGAAGATACCTTTATGAGTGTGGGTGATCTGATAACCCGTCTTTCGGGTACTTTTGATAAGGCAAAGAAGCAACTCTATGACGGCACTGGCAATGTGATGAGAAGGGTAGAGAGCCTGAAGGGACTTGGAGTGACACCGAAAAAGCAGATCAAGGAACTGGATAATCTGTAAAGTGTATATAAATAGTCTACTACCGGTAAAAAGGGAAACAGGGCGAAAAGTATTTTTTGTTACCGAAACATTTCTAATTGTTCAATTTAAGTTTCTTATTGTTCAATATTTTGAAATAATCTCTAAAAAGGAGCGGTATTTCAGATTAAATTCGTAATTTTGCCCTGACCCAACAGAAAAGAAATCATTGTATTGCTTATAAAAAGGTTAAAATTTACATAAAACAACATCAATAATTATTAATCATGAAACTGAACGAAATTCTTTCTCGCAGCTTTAATGCTGCAGAATGGGAAGCTAAGGGTTATGAGCTTCCTAAGTATGACATCGCAGCCGTAGCTAAGAAGACTCATGACGAGCCTACTTGGGTTCATTTCGGTGCAGGTAACATCTTCCGTGCGTTCCCGGCTGCTATTCTTAACGATGCACTTAACACCGGCAAGTATGATCGGGGTGTTATTGTTGCAGAAAGCTTCGACTACGAAATTATCGACAAGGCTTATCGCCCTTACAATAATCTCTCTCTTCTCGTCAGCCTCCAGAGCAACGGAACCATCGAGAAGAAGGTCATCGCTTCTATCACAGAAAGCCTCAAGGCGGATAAGCAGTTTGGTGAGGACTGGGCCCGATTGGTTCAGATTTTCCAGGCTCCAAGTCTGCAGATGGTAACTTTCACCATCACAGAGAAGGGATATTCTTATAATGATGCAGATCTGGCACGTGGTCTTGATGCAGTATTTGCTATGGGTAAGCTTACCGCTCTTCTCTATGAGCGTTATAAGGCAGGCAAGTTGCCACTTACTCTTCAGTCTACCGACAACTGTTCTCACAATGGCGACCATGTTAAGGCTGGCGTAAAGGCTTATGCTGAGCGTTGGGCACAGGATGGCATCGTTGAGGCTGGATTCCTGGATTACATCAACGACAGCAGCAAGGTAACCTATCCTTGGTCTATGATTGATAAGATTACTCCTCGTCCACACGAGAAGGTACAGGCGATGCTCGCTGAGGATGGTTTCGAGGATAACAATACGATTATCACCGAGAAGCATACTTTCACCGCTCCTTTCGTAAATGCCGAGGAAGTGCAGTATCTCGTTTGCGAGGATACTTATACCAACGGTCGTCCGCCATTGGAGTTGGGCGGTGCGCTCTATACATCCCGCAAGACTGTAGATGAGGTTGAGACCATGAAGGTAACCACCTGTCTGAACCCTCTCCATACAGCGATGTCTATCTATGGTTGCATGCTCGACTATACCTTGATTTCTGCCGAGATGGCTGATGAGGACCTTCGTGCCTTCATCCAGAAGATAGGCTATATCGAGGCAATGCCAGTGGTTACAGATCCAGGTGTATTGAACCCATACGAGTTTATCGGCACCGTTATCAACAAGCGTCTGCCTAACCCTTTTATGCCGGATGCTCCTCAGCGTATCGCTACTGATACCAGTCAGAAGCTCTCTATCCGTTTCGGTGAGACTATCAAGAAGTATATCGACCGTGGTCTCGACAAGAGCAATCTCGTGTTGATTCCTTTGGTATTAGCAGGTTATGCCCGTTATCTCAAGGCATTGGATGATAACTTGAAGCCATTCGAGCCATCTTCCGACCCATTGTTGGCAGAACTGCAGGCCATCGTGGCTCCTCTTGAGGTAGGCAAGGCTGATCAGGACTATTCTTGCCTCAAGAACCTCTATTCCCGCAAGGATGTGTTCGGACTCGATCTCTATGAGGCTGGCTTCGGCGAGCAGATTGAGGGCATGGTGAAGGAACTCTTCGCTGGTAAGGGTGCAGTAAGAGCGACATTGCATAAGTATGTTGCTGCAAGATAATTCATTTTTAAACTTATACATTATATAATATATATGGAAAGAACATGGCGCTGGTTTGGCAAGAAAGATAAGATTACACTTGCACAGTTGAAGCAGATTGGTGTTGAGGGTATCGTAACAGCATTGCACGATGTTCCTCTGGGCGAGGTTTGGACACGCGAGAAGATTCATGAACTCAAGGAGTACATAGAGTCTTATGGTATGAAATGGAGCGTGGTAGAGTCTTTGCCTGTGGTTGAAACCCTGAAATATGGTGGTCCTGACCGTGATCATCAGATTGAGGTTTACAAGGAAAGTCTCCGCAACCTGGGCGAGGAAGGCATCAAATGCATCTGCTACAACTTCATGCCTGTATTAGACTGGGCCCGTACCGATTTGTCGCACGACAATCCTAACGGAGCCAACAACCTCTATATGAACTGGGGCGAGTTTGCCTACTTCGACATCTATATCCTGCAGCGTGAAGGCGCTCGTGAGGATTGGGCTGAGTTCTCTAAGGAACACAAGTGGGGCAGAGACCTTGTGGCTGAGGCTGATGGAATCAAGAAGACTTCTACACCAGAGCAGGATCATGCCCTGGTAGAGAATATCATCATCAAGACCCAGGGCTTCGTATCGGGTAACTTCAGCGAGGGCGATTCTGCTCCTGTCCAGAAGTTCCGCGACCTGTTGAAGCTTTATGATGGCATCGACAAGAAGAAGTTGCAGGAGAACATGAAGTACTGGCTGGAGGCTATCATGCCTATCTGCGATGAGTACGATATCAATATGTGTGTTCACCCGGATGATCCTCCTTATCCTGTATTCGGTTTGCCAAGAATCATCGGTCGTGCCGAGGATATCCAGTGGATGCTCGATGCTGTGCCAAACAAGCACAATGGTTTGACTTTCTGTGCAGGTTCATTCTCTGCCGGCGAGCACAACGATTGTGTGGCGATGGCGAAGCAGTTTGCCGACCGCACTCACTTTGTTCATCTGCGCTCTTGCTACATTTTCCCTAACGGCAACTTTACAGAGGCTTCTCACTTGGGTGGTCGCGGCCATCTCATTGAACTTTGCCGCATCTTCGAGAAGGCTGAGCAGGAAGGCAAGTGCAATTCCGGCCGTCGTCTGCCAATGCGAGTAGACCACGGTATGACCTTCACTGATGAGCCTGGTGGCGTATTCGATGAGAGCAATCATGGTCACAATGCCGGTTACACTCTCCTCGGCCGTATGTTTGCCATGGGTCAGATTCAGGGTGTCATCGCAACAGTAGATGATGAACTGGGCATTGAGTATAAGCAGCCGGGATTCTATGATTAGTGATTAGTTATTAGTGATTTGAAATTCAGGTAAGATAAAATACGAAAAAGGCTAGCGTGCGTTTTTGCATGCTAGCTTTTTTTTGTGTGCTTGGGGTGCTTTATTCTTTTGTTTTGAGCTCCACTTCCTCCACATATTTCACCAGCGAATCCTTGCCATTGAGGAGATAGAAGTCTACACGAACCACGTGGTTGATATCGGCATTGCCCTTCACCTTTATGTGTCGGGTCTTGCTGTACATCATCGTGTCGCGGCGTGAAGGATAGGATACGAGCTCGATGAGGTCTTTGGTAGAGTTGCTGCCCACATAATAGATGCCTACACTGTCTTTTCCGTTCTTGATGGCAGCAATCTTCGCCATCTTCTTGGCATGAGCCGCAGAGGTATCTATCGGGTAAAACTCGCTGGCTGCTACCGTGTCGCCGTCATGCTGGTCGGGTGCAAACTTGCAGCTGGTACCCATCGTAGTGATAAAGGATGTAGCAGCCATGGCTGCCACAAAGTATAATATTTTCTTCATTGTTATTTCCTTTCTTTTCTTTAAAGAATCCTGTTTTGTTCGCAAAATGCGTTATCGGCTGCAAAAGTACAAAAAATAACTCGAAAAGCCATACTTTTTTATCTTTTTCCTTTTAATACTTCGGATGGAGAGACGTGTGCTGAAACTGGGCGGGAGGAGTTATGGGGATGGCATGGAAGGAGCGGTATGGAAGGAGTTGGTAGATATGGATGGAATGGATGGAATTCCGTGCAAAGATACAACTTTTCTCTGATACTGCCAAGTTTGGGGGCGTGATAAGGAAATGTTTGAACTATGCTTTCAGATTGAAAGTAGTTAAACTTCCTTACTCATAGTTTTGCGGGTGACAACTCATAGTTTTACGGGGAGCAACTCATAGCTTTGTTCTCTTAAAGTATAGAGTTAAGCAGTAAATCAGGTGTTTATGAGGATTATGATGTTTTTACTGCAATGACTCAGTTCCTCAATAACTCAGTTCCTCAGTTTTTCTCTGACCCTTCACTTTTGTCTTTATTTAGAAGTTTATTATATATATATAAATATATATATAATAATATATAATATATAACAATTTAAAACAACTTTGAACTATAAGGGCTATATACCCCCTAGAAAAAAACTGAGGAACTGAGTTATTGAGGAACTGAGTCAATGATAGAGACTTAGAATCTTACTCTTGATACTGTTGAATATATGCTTATATTAAAAGCTAAGTATCAGATTATCAAATAAATAAAACACTTGCTCCCTTGAAATAAAGGGGCAAGTGTTTATTGTGATACCCATACCCCCTAAAACAGGGGGCATGGGTATGAAAAGAATTTCGTTACATTGAACTTTCAAATCGTAACTTGATGAAATCTGGCTGATTTACATCTCAACCACTACTTCATGCTTGCCTTCAGAGCAAGGAATGATGGTGCCTGAGATAGGAGTGCCATCCACTGTAATCTGCTTCACGCCCTTCTGGTTTCCGCTAGGATTCTTTACTGTGATATGGTATTCGCCACCACGGAACTTGCGGGTTACCTCATACTCCTTAGCGGTGCTTGGGAGACAAGGATCGATGAGCAAACCTTCATAATCTGGCTTGATACCGAGGATGAATTCTGATACTGTATACCACATCCATGCTGCTGTACCGGTGAGCCAGGAGTTCTTTCCTTCGCCCGGTTTGGCTGCATCCTTACCGGCTACCATCTGGCAGTTTACGTAAGGCTCTACCTTGTGAAGTGTCTGATATTTTTCCTCTACATAACTAGGCAGAATCTTGGTATAATGGCTCCAGGCATCGTTGCCTCGACCGGCTACAGTCTCTCCGATGATGACCCAAGGATTGTTGTGGCAGAAGATACCGGCGTTCTCCTTGTAACCTTCAGGATAAGAAGAAATCTCACCCATTTCTACATGATAGGTAGTGTAGGCTGGGTTGTTCAGCACCAGTCCGTGCTCGCATTCCAGTCGTTTCTTACTGCTGTCCAGTGCTTTATCGCAGAGTCCTTCTTCCAGACCGATACCAGCCATCGTACACCAGCCCTGGCTCTCAATGAAGATTTTGCCTTCCTCGTTCTCATCACTACCAATCTTGTTGCCGAAGAAATCGTAAGCGCGGAGGAACCATTCTCCGTCCCATCCATGCTGCTTCACAGCCTCGTTCATCTCATCTACAGCCTGCTGCATGCGCTCGGCTTCTGTCAAATAATCTTCCTCTGCAAGACCGGCTATTTCGCCCTCCTTGCTTTCCAAAGCTTCCTTGGCAAGCTGCTTGCACAGAGCCACATAATCCTTGCCGGTAACCACGAACAGACCGGCTATCATCAGACTCTCTGCCTTGCTTCCTTCGCCCTTGTTTTCGGTGGTCTGGAAACTCTCGTTAGGGTCCCAGGAGAAGCAGTTCAGGTTCAGACAGTCGTTCCAGTCGGCTCTTCCGATGAGTGGCAACTTGTGCGGACCCAGGTTGTTGATAACATGGTTCATCGAAATCTTGAGGTGCTCGAAGAGGCTTACTTCTGTGCCTGGCTGGTTGTCGAAAGGCACCTGCTCAGCGAGGATAGAGAAGTCGCCCGTCTCCTTGATATAGGCTACGGTACCGAAGATGAGCCAGCATGGGTCGTCGTTGAAACCGCCACCGATATCGTTGTTGCCACGTTTGGTGAGCGGCTGATACTGGTGGTAGCAGCCACCGTCAGGGAACTGGGTGCTGGCGATATCGATGATGCGCTGGCGGGCACGGGTAGGTATCTGATGAACGAAACCTACGAGGTCCTGGTTGGAATCGCGGAAGCCCATGCCTCGACCGATGCCGCTCTCGAAGAAACTTGCCGAACGCGACATACAGAAGGTGATCATGCACTGATACTGGTTCCAGATGTTCACCATACGGTCTAACTTGTCGTTGCCGCTCTTCACGGTGAAGATGTTCAGCAGGTTATCCCAGTACTGGTTGAGTTCTGCGAAGGCAGCATCCACCTTTTCGGTGGTATCAAACTTGGCGATAAGCTGATGAGCTTTCTCCTTGTTGATTACCTTCTTGGCGCTGAACTTCTTGCCCTGTTCGTTCTCCACATAGCCCAAAAGGAAGATGAGGTCGCGGCTCTCGCCTGGCTGCAGGGTAACCTCGATATAATGAGATGCGATAGGGCTCCAGCCGTGGGCAAAACTGTTGCGTGGCTTGCCTTCCATCACAGCCTCAGGCTCGGCAAACTCGTTGTAGAGTCCGATGAAGCTCTCGCGGTCGGTATCGTAGCCCTGAATCTCGGTATTCACAGTGTAGAAAGCGTAGTGGTTGCGGCGCTCACGGTATTCGGTCTTGTGATAGATGGTAGAACCCTCTACCTCCACCTCGCCCGTAGAGAAGTTGCGCTGGAAGTTCTCCATGTCGGTAGCAGCATTCCAGAGGCACCACTCTGCAAAGGAGAACACCTTGAGGGTCTTCACCTCCTCAGTCTGGTTCTTCAGCGTCATCTTCTGCACCTCAGCCCATGTATGGAGGGGTACGAAGAAGAGCACACTCGCCTCTACGCCGTTCTTGCTGCCCGTGATGCGGGTATAGTTCATGCCGTGGCGGCACTCGTAGCTGTCGAGCGGTGTCTTGCAAGGTTTCCATCCCGGGTTCCATACGGTATCGCCATCTTTGATATAGAAATAGCGACCGCCGTTATCCATCGGCACACCATTGTAGCGATAACGGGTGATGCGACGGAACTTGGCATCCTTGTAGAAGGAATAACCACCTGCTGTGTTTGAGATGAGCGAGAAGAAATCCTCGTTACCCAAATAATTGATCCAAGGCCATGGGGTCTTTGGATCAGTAATCACGTATTCGCGATTGGCGTCATCAAAATGACCATACTTTTTTTCTGCCATTGTTTTTTTAATGTTATTTCTTGGTAAAATATACTATTTTGATGCAAAGATAGTAAAAAGTTTAAGTTTCGGGGTTAGAAAACAGTTTTTTTTTGTATTTTTGCAATGAAAAGTTTGATGATTATCATCATTCTATTAACATTTTATACAGTTGGCTTATGAAAAGAAACATTTTATCACTTCTGATAGCCCTCTTTGCTACGATGCAGGTAGCGGCTCAGACATACGACAACTTGTGGAAGCAAGCTGAAATCAATGCTCAGAAGGACCAGCCTAAGAGCGAAATCGCGGTGATGAAGAAAATCATCGCCAAGGCTTCGGCTGCCAAAGATTACGGGCAGCTGCTGGCGGCTGAGATGAGGCAAATGACTCTTTGGAAAGAGATTTCTGCTGACTCGCTTTCGCCTAACTTGAAGCGGATGGAAACCGAGGTGCTGAAGGTGAACGACCCTGCAGTGAAGGCGGTGAGATATGCCGTGCTGGGCAAGGTGTATCGTGATATGAACGAAAAGAAAAGCCAGGAGTTCTTCAAGAAAGCGCTGGAGCAGCCGGAACTCCTTGCCAAGCATACCTCCACTGAGTATGTTCCATTGACGTTGAAGGGCGTGGATGGCAGTTCCTTTAGCAACGATCTGCTGCATCTCATCGGTTTTGAGGCTGACAGCAAGGAGGCGTACCATCTGCTGTACACCTATTATAATAAGGTGGGAAATAGGGGTGCGGCTTGTCTCTGTGCCTATAAGCTCATCGAGAAATACCGCCAGGACGACGTGAGAGAGGTGAAGAAATCGAAGTATCTGCAGACCATCGACTCGCTCATCCAGATTTATCAGGATATTCCGGAGGCAGGCGAACTTGCCGTGGAGCATTTTCGCTTCATGGAAGGTGCTACCGATGCCAAACCGCAGGATAAGCTCAACTATATCAACTATGCGCTGAGCCGCTGGGGTGAATGGTCGAGAATGAACGAACTGAGAAATGCGCAGAAGCGACTTACCGAACCGATGTTCCGGGTGAAGGATATGCCGCAGGTATTGCGACCTGGGGAGAAGGTTTGGGTGCAGCTGGATGTGCGTAATCTCCAGAACCTGAAAATCAGCATCTCCCGCCTCAATATTACGGCAGATAATGAGTATGATGTTCAGAATGAGGCTACCTATAAGATGCTCCTGAAGAAGACTACGAAGCTGCATCAGAAGGATTTCAGCCGCAACTACTACGGTCGGCCGGATTATGAAACGGTGAAGGATTCCATCGAAATCGGTGGCAATCTGCCGCTGGGTGCCTATCTGATGGAGGTGACTTCGGATAATACCGGCATCGCTCCGCAGCGAGAACTCTTCTATGTCAGCAATCTGGCGGTGATGATTCAGCAGTTGCCTGATGATAAGCATCGCTATGTGGTGGTGAATGCTACTGACGGACAGCCTATCGCCGGGGCGAAGATAGAACTCTACGACCAGCGGTATGATTTCAAGACGAAGAAGGACAAGCGAATAGTTCATGCCCGCTTGACAACAGATGAGAACGGAGAGGCTTACTTCAAAAATGTGGATGGAATGGTGTTGATTTCTACCAACAATGACAAGTTTACGCCAGCCAGGGACATCTATCTTAGCCGTACCCGCTATTATGAGAAGAAGGATAATGAGACTAAATATCAGGTTTATACCGATCGTGCCATCTATCGCCCGGGGCAGAAGGTACATGCCTCAGCCATTTCCTACATCGTGAAGAAGGGCTTGGATGCCAGTGTACCTGGCAAGAGCATGGAACTGAATTTTATCCTGCGAGATGCTAACTGGAAGCAGGTGGCAGAACAGAAGGTTACGACCGATGAATATGGTACGGCTTCGGTAGATTTCGAACTCCCGAAGGAGGGAAAGACAGGACAGTATTCCATCTCCGTGAATGGTACAGCAAGCGAATATTTCAGAGTTGAGGAGTACAAGCGTCCAACCTTCGAGATTACCTTCCCGAAGGTGAACGAGAAATATACCTGGGGCGACACCGTGGTGGTGAAAGCTTCAGCCAAGACCTATGCCGGAGTGCCGGTGCAGGGTGCCAAGGTGGAGTATCAGGTGACCCGCAGAAACCAACTCTGGTGGTGGGGCGCAGGATCTGCCGGACAGTTGGTGAAAACTGACAGTTGCGTGACTCGTGAGGACGGAACCTTCGACGTTGAGATTCCGCTGGAGGCTTCCTTGTCAGGAAAAGACGAGGCTGATATGAGCGATTTCATGCGCCAAGCCCGTTTCTTCAACTTCGAGGTCTCTGCCATCGTTACCGACATCAGCGGTGAGAGCCACGAGGGCGTGATGAGTCTGCCTCTGGGCACCAAGCCAACCATCCTCACGGTGAATCTTCCTAAGCGTATCGAAACAGACAGTCTGAAGACGATGACCTTCGCTTACCGCAATGCCAGTGGTATGCCGATTTCTAGTAGGTTGAAATATCGAATTGATGAGGGCGAATGGAAGGATGCCGAGGCGAATGTACCGGTTTCTATCAAGGAATATGCTTCTTCTGCATCTTCTTCCCTCGTTTGGAAATCTGGCGTTCATCAGTTGGAGGCAATCTGCGGACAGGATACCCTGCAGCAGAAGTTCACCCTTTTCAGCATGAAGGATACCCATCCGGTGGAGCCAACCACCGAATGGTATTATCAGACGGCGAAGACCTTCCCTCGTGATGGCAAGCCGGTCTATATCCAGGTGGGCTCTTCGGAGAACGGAGCGCACATCGTATATTCCATCATCGCCGGCAACAAACTGCTGGAGAAGGGTGCCTGGGAGTTGGGCGACAGCATCGTGACTCTGCCTTTCACCTACAAGGAGGAATATGCGTCGGGCATCGTACTGAACTATAGTTTCGTGAAGCAAGGCAAGTGCTATACCCGAATGATGAGCATCGCCCGTCCTTTGCCTGAGAAGAAACTGAATATCGCCTGGAAGACCTTCCGCAACCGTCTGACCCCTGGACAGAAGGAGGAGTGGACGCTGAGGATTACCACCACTGACGGCAAGCCAGCCAAGGCGCAGCTGATGAGCGTACTCTATGACAAGTCACTCGACCAGATAGCCCCGCATTCCTGGAATCTCTCCCTGGGCTTCTATCAGAGTTTGCCAAACTGCTACTGGAAGCACAACCTCACTTTCCGTTCATCTTACTTGAATGGCGTTTATCCTACCAAGTATTATGACGAGAAGCAACTGGATGTAGATAAGTTTGATGGCAAATTCTTTAGCTATTATGCTTATATGCAAGCGGTGGAACTGAGCAAGTTGGAACGTTCTTCTGGCGGAACCGTTGAGGCTGTTCGTATACAGAAAGACGAGCTGGTTCAGGAAGAAGCGAAAGTCATCAGGATTCGCGGCTCTAAAATGACCCGTGTCGGAGCGGCTGCTCCATCTGCCAACAAGGTTTTTGATGTAGTAGAGGAGATGCCGCAGTTTGCCGGTGGTTCTGGCTCAGACGCAGGACAGTTCCTCGACAAGGTGCAGGTGCGTGAAAACCTGAACGAGACCGCCTTCTTCTATCCTGCCTTGGAGAGCGACAACAATGGCAACGTAGCCATCAGGTTTACCCTGCCTGAGAGCGTGACTACCTGGAAGTTCATGGGCTTGGCTCATGACAAGGAGATGCGCAACGGTTTGCTGGTGGATGAGGCTGTGGCTCAGAAGACCGTGATGGTGCAGCCTAACATGCCTCGTTTCCTGCGTGAGGGCGATAAGAGCACCATCGTGGTGAAACTCTTCAATACTTCCGACAAGAAGGTGAACGGCAACGCCCGTATGCAGATTCTCGACCCGGAGAACAACAAGGTGGTTTGGCAGAAGACGCAGAACTACAGCATCGATGCCGAGGGCTCTGCTACCATCTCCTTTGATGTCCAGGGACTGAAAGAAGGCGTATATATTAATAAGGTGGTGGCTGCCGGTAATGGCTACAGCGATGGTGAACAGCACTATCTGCCGGTTTTGAGCAACCGTGAACTCGTGGTGAACACCCTGCCTATCACCCTGCATCAGAAGGGTGAGCAGAGCTTCGACCTGAGCAAACTCTTTCTGAACAAGGAGGGCAAGCAGGCGAAGGGCGCTGAAGAGGCAAAGGTAACCATCGAGTACACCAATAACCCAAGTTGGCTGATGGTGAAGGCGCTGCCAGCCATCAGTAATCCGGATGAGGAGGACGCCATCTCGCTGATGTCTGCCATCTATGCCAATACTATCACAAACCATGTACAGAAGCATCTCTCGCTGGAAAATCTCACTCAGGAGAGCATCCGCCTGCAGAATCAGGTGGAGAAGCTGAAGAAGTTGCAGAACCCTGATGGTTCCTTCTCCTGGTGGAAGGGAATGAAGGGCAGCCGGTATATGACTACATCGGTAGCCGAAATGATGGTTCGATTGAATGCCATTGCAGGTGTGCAGAAATCAACCGCCCGGATGCTGACTTCCGCCATCGATTATCTCTCCTGGCAAACAGCACAGGAAGTAAGAGAAATGAAGAAGCAGGAGGAGAAAAAGCAGAAGGTGAATCCTAGCGAACAGGCGCTTCATTATCTCTACATCCTTTCGATGGATGGCAGAAAGATGAAGCAGAATCTGGAGCAGGATAAGGCTTATCTCCTGGACAAGATGTCGAAGATGACTGGTGATTTCTCCATCTATGGCAAGGCGCGTGCTGCCGTGGTACTCGCTAGAAACAGCCAGCAGAATGCTGCTTACCGCGAGAAGGCAGGCGAATATCTGCAGAGCGTGAACGAATATGCCGTTTACCGCGAGGAGATGGGCCGCTACTACGATACCCGCAAGGCACTCTACAGCTGGAGAAACTATAAGATTCCTACCCAGGTATCCGTGATAGAGGCGATGCAGATGCTGAAACCGAACGACAAGCAGACCATCGAGGAACTGCAGCGCTGGCTCCTGATGTCGAAACGCACCCAGGTTTGGGATACGCCAGTGAACACCGTGGATGCCGTCTACGCCTTTATGAAGGGCAATGAGAGCAACTGGAGCAGGAAGGCTGAGAATGCCGTGCTGAAACTGGATGGCAAGCTGCTGCCGATGCCGCAGGATTCCACTACTTTGGGCTATGTGAAGACCGAAAGACCGGGCAAGGCATCTAAGCTGAGCATCGACAAAAAGAGCGATTATACCAGCTGGGGAGCTGTCTATGCAGAGTTTAAGCAGCCTATCAGCGAAATCGGTTCCATGGAGTCGGGCATCAAGGTGCGCCGTGTCATCGTTCCAGCCGAATCTGAGAGCAAGGGCAATGCGCAGGTAGGCGAGAAGGTGAAGGTAACGCTCCTCATCACCGCCGACCGCGACTATGACTTTGTGCAGATTACGGATAAGCGTGCGGCATGCCTGGAGCCGGTTAACCAGTTGAGCGGTTATCAGTGGGGCATAGGCTGCTATGTTTCTCCAAGAGACCATGCAACAAATTTCTATTTCGATCGTTTATCTAAAGGTAAGCACATCGTAGAAATGGAGTATTACGTGGATAGAAAGGGCGACTATCAGAGCGGAACTTGCATCGCTGAGTGTACCTACAGTCCGGAATTTGGTGGTCGCACAGAGACCTATGAATTGAAAGTTAATAATTGATAGTTAAAAGTTTATAGATTGATAATTTAAAATAGAATAGTATGAAACGGATGAATATATGGATGCTCTCAGCGCTGTTGGCGCTGCCTGCATCAGCACAGAAGATTACAACCCAGCACGAGGTGGTAGACTGCGGACAGGTGGTGTTCAACAAGCCTGTAACTGCCGAATTCATGCTGAAGAATGACGGGCACAAGCCGTTGGTTATCAACAATGTATTGAAAAGTTGCGGCTGTACGGAGGTAGATTATCCGAAGACGGGCATTGCTGCCGGCGAAAGTTTCGTCATCAAGGCGGTATACGATGCCAAGCAGATGGGTACTTTCACCAAGCAGGTTTGCCTCTATACCAATGCGGGTGAAGACCCGTTCATCCTCTCTATGAGGGGAAAGGTAGTGGGTAGCGTAGTAGATTTCGCTGGTTCTTACGATGAGATGCTGGGTGTCATCAAGAGTGATGCCCAGGAGGTGGAGTTTGATGACGTGAACCGTGGCGACCGTCCGGTTCAGCGCATCCATATCTTCAATCCTACCGACGAATTACTGGAGCCGGTAGTGATGCATCTGCCACCCTATCTTCATGCTTTCGTATCGCCTTCCAAGGTAGCTCCGCGTCATTCTGCCGAAATCAGTTTCGTGCTGGATTCCAAGAAACTGCGCGACCTGGGCTTGAACCAGACATCGGTTTATCTCGGTGAGCGTCCTGGCGATAGGATTGCGCCTGAGAAGGAAATCGTGGTATCAGCCGTTCTTCTTCCTGGTTTCGAGAACATGACTCCAACCAAGAAGGCACTGGCTCCGAAGATAGAGATGTCTGCCACCGATCTCAATCTGGGTAGTTTCAATGGAAAGAAGAAACTGAAGGGTGAGATTCTGATTACCAATAAGGGTAAGTCGGAACTGGATATCCGCAGCATGCAGATGTTTACGATGGGCTTGCAGGTGAACCTGAAGAAGAGTAAGATTCAGCCAGGAGAGACCGTTAAGATGAAGGTGACGGCTGTGGCTGCCGACTTGAAGAAATCGCGTGTCAGACACCCTCGTATCCTCATGATTACGAATGATCCTGACCATGCTAAGGTGGTGGTGAAGATTAATGTACAATGATTTAAAAACGAATATCGTGCAGATAGAAATAGATAACGGCAGTGGGTTCTGCTTTGGCGTAACCACTGCCATCAAGAAAGCTGAAGAGGAGTTGGCTAAGGGCGGTAAACTTTACTGCCTGGGCGATATTGTGCATAACGGTATGGAGGTGGAGCGCCTGCATGAAGCGGGACTCATCACGATAGACCATGAGCAGATGGAGGAACTGCAGGGCGTAAAGGTCTTGCTCCGTGCTCATGGTGAACCGCCTGAAACTTATGCCCTTGCCGAGCGAAACAACATTGAAATCATCGATGCTACCTGTCCTGTGGTGCTCCAGTTGCAGCGCCGCATCAAGAAGCAGTATGTCAACAATCCGGAGGCACAGATTGTGATTTTCGGCAAGAACGGCCATGCTGAGGTGCTCGGACTGGTGGGGCAGACGGAGAGTCATGCCATCGTGGTAGAGAAGTTTGAGGATGTGAAGCAGCTGAAGGAAAGCGGTCAGTTGGATTTCTCTAAAGATATCTATCTTTACTCCCAGACTACCAAGAGTCTCGATGAGTTCCACCGCATCATCGAATACTGCCAGGAGCATATTGTTGAGGGCGCTGTCTTCAAGAGTTTCGATACCATCTGCCGTCAGGTGGCTAACCGCATGCCTAACATCGCTGCCTTTGCCAGCAAGCATGATGTCATCCTCTTTGTGAGTGGCAGAAAGAGTTCGAACGGTAAGGTGCTTTTCAAGGAATGCAAGAGCGTGAATGCCAACAGCTACCAGATTGAAAGTGCCGACGAGATAGATATGAACTGGTTCAAGGATGTGGAAACGGTAGGTATCTGTGGTGCTACCAGTACGCCGAAGTGGCTGATGGAAGAGTGCAAGGATAAGATTATCAAGGAAAGTTTGGCTCTTTTGTAGTAAAAGCTAAGGTATTGATTATTAGCTATTTGGTATACTTAATACGGCGTTTTACCGTATATGGGTATAGGATAGTTTCAACCGTACAGTTAGGGTAGTTTTATCGTTGATAGAAAAACTCAATATATTGGTTAATAATTAGTTAACCCATTTGGTGTCGTGTTTTACGACGTCAAGTGGGTTCATTTTTTATAAACTGTCTGAAAATAAAACAGGTGATAAATCTTCTCCCGAAGACCTATCACCTTCAAAAAACAGTAATTAACTCAAAATTTATAATCTATATCATTACTACCTTGTTAATATGGTTGCAAAGATACTAAATTGAAGTTTTTTTCCCAAATCTTTTTCATCGAATAAAATAAATTTATCGGTAAAAGTAGTATCTTTAACGTATTTTTGCATAAATAACCCGGCAGTCTCTTTTCTGTAGCTTATTCTGCTATTGCCTTTTGATATTGTTCCATCAGCCATGCCTTCTGTTCAGGAATGGTCATGTTGCTGTTGTCGAGCGTGATGGCATCATCAGCCTTTCTGAGTGGGGAAGTCTCGCGGTGGGTATCGATATAGTCGCGCTCCTCTACATTCTTCAGAATCGCATCGAAGTCGGCTGGCATTCCTTTCTCCTTCAGTTCATCGAAACGGCGCTGTGCTCTCACCTGTGAGCTGGCTGTAACGAAAATCTTCAGTTCGGCATTAGGGAACACGGTGGTACCTATATCGCGACCATCCATCACGATGCCCTTGTCTTCGCCCATCTTCTGCTGCTGCTCTACCAGCGCCTCTCTGACGAAAGGAACGGCGGCAATCGGACTAACGTGGTTGGAAACCTCTAACGAACGGATTTCCTTTTCTACCAGTTCGCCGTTCAGATAGCAGTCAGGGCGACCAGTTGTTGTATTAAACTTGAATGAGATGCTGATGTTCTTCATCTCCTTCTGCAGTTCTTCAGTCTTTACGGCTCCATCTGCTTCGAAGAGCTGATGACGCAGCGCATAGAGGGTTACCGAGCGGTACATCGCGCCCGTATCTACATAAACATAACCTATTTCCTTGGCAAGATCCTTTGCCATCGTACTCTTACCGCAAGAAGAGTATCCGTCTATTGCTATTGTTATTTTCTTCATAATTTCGAACTAACTTTAATGTATAATTTATAATGTATAATTTATAATCTGTAACTTACGTTCAGCATGAGGCTGCTGCTACTGACGTGATATTTGCCGTAGGCAACGTTCAGATGGAAGCGCTCCAGGTTGATACCGCCACCCACAGAGAAACCGGCTCCATGACTGCTTTCCTCATCTTCTGAGGTGCTGATTTTCATTTCGTTGGCTCTCCTGAAGTTGTAGCCGGCACCTATCCACAGGCTCTCCGAAAGCAGAATGTCGGCACCTACTACGGCATGATCACGAAGACTGCTGTCCCAATGGTTCAGGTTGACCAGTGTGGCTGATACCCTGAACGGTGCGTTGGCGAAGCGTTTCGTCACACCCAACTGCAGGTCGATCGGCATCTTCTCATATTCATTGTCGTAAGCTTTCAGCTGTCCACCCAGATTCTTTGCCACGCAAGAAACCGACCATTCCGTTTCCGGGTCGTAATAGTTGATACCCAGATCCACTCCCACAGCGATAGAATTGTAATCGCCAATATACGAAGTGATGAATTTGGCAGCAATACCACCCGCAAACTTTTCACCGAGCATATAAGAGAAGTAACCCGCAACGGCAATGTCCTTAGCCGAGAATTCACCCATCTGGATGTTGTTCTCATCCGTCTCTTTCATCTTTCCGTAGTCAACAAGCTGAGCCGAAACAGCCCACGAAGCCTTGTCGTTGACAGTACGGTTGAAACTAGCCGAGGCAGTGTTCACCCCCGACATATAGTTCATATAATTGAGATTGACCGTCTTGTCGCTTACCGAAGCCAGGAGAGCCGGATTATGGAATATGAGTGCCTCATCATCTTCTATCAAGGTGATGTTGTCGCCACCCAGAGCAGCTGCGTGAGCACTCACCGGCAAGCGAAGGAAATTATACCCCGTTTGGCTCTCTTGAGCATCAATAATTGTCGCAAAAAGCGTCAATATTGCGGAAATTACATATTTTTTCATTTAAATTTTCTAATTCTTTGGCAAAGATACTGCTTTTTTCAATAATAAGAAGTAATTTTGCAATGTTTTCGTAGGAAATAACGATTTTAAACGGTTTTTATTGTGGAAATTAAGAAATCAAATAGCGCACAACTGGAAGATAAGCGGGTTACATTTTTCCTGCTAGGGTTGCTGCTGGCTTTTACTTTCATCTTTGTAGGACTCCAATATCAGAGAGGTCCGCAGGGAGATGATGACTTGTCTGAATCGATGGAAGATCTTGCACAGGATCTGGAAATGTCGGCTCGTCCCGACCAGAAAGATATGGTGAGTGCTGAGGCTGTTTCGGCTCCTGCTTCTAAGTCAATTACCCAGGAAGTGAAGGCTGCCGAGCAACAGACTCAGAAGGCACCGCAGAAAATCAGTTCTACAACTAGCGAACTGGTTATCGGCGACGGCTCGGGTGTAGTGGATGGAGCAGAGGTGAAGGAAGCGGTTCCTGAAACTCCCATTGAGAATCCGGGAGCTGAGGCTCCTATCAAACTGACCGTCGTGCAGAAGATACCGCAGTTTCCTGGTGGCTGGTCTGCCTTCATGCAGTGGCTTACCAAGAACCTGAAGTACCCTGTAGCTGCCCAGAAGAGTAAGATTCAGGGAATCGTAGTGGTATCCTTTATCGTAAACAAGGATGGAAGTGTTGCCAATATCAAGGTAAGCACTTCGGTAGATCCATTGCTCGACAACGAGGCTTTGAGGGTGATGAAGATGATGCCGAAGTGGAAACCGGGCATCGATAAAGGCAAGGTCTGTCGCACGATGATTGCCATCCCGGTAGTGTTCCAGCTATAAATTATAAATTGTTCATTGTAAATTATACATTATAAATTATACATTATTATGAAGACAGCAGATGAAATTTTAAGCATGGTAAATGAGTTCCTGGCTAATTTGCCTTACGAAAGAAAGCCAAAGTCTCTTTATGAGCCTATCAGATACGTACTTTCTATGGGTGGCAAGCGTATTCGTCCTACGCTCATGCTTTTGGGCTACAATCTTTTCAAGGACAATCCGGAGAAGATTCTGATGAATGCCGTTGCCCTGGAAACTTATCATAACTATACTTTGCTGCATGATGACCTGATGGACAATGCTGATTTGCGTCGCGGTCATGAAACGGTTCATAAGAAATGGGATGCCAATACGGCAATCCTTTCGGGCGACAGCATGCTCGTTCTGGCTTATGAACGTATGGCTCAATGTGATGAAAAGCATCTTGCCAAGGTGTTGAAACTCTTTACGACCACTGCCCTGGAAATTGGTGAAGGTCAGCAGTTTGATATGGAGTTTGAAAACCGTAACGATGTGAAGGAGGAGGAATATATCGAGATGATCCGCCTTAAGACCAGCGTTCTCCTGGCTTGTGCCTTGAAGATGGGTGCTATCCTTGCCGATGCTTCTGATGAGGATGCAGAGAATCTGTATAAGTTTGGCGAGCAGATAGGATTGGCGTTCCAGTTGCAGGATGATTACCTCGATGTTTACGGCGATACCAAGGTGTTCGGTAAGGAGATTGGTGGCGATATCACATCTAACAAGAAGACGTATATGCTCATCAATGCCTTCAACCATGCCAACGACGCTCAGCGTGCAGAACTGCAGAAGTGGGTGGATGCCAAGGATTTCGACCGCAAGGAGAAGGTGGCTGCCGTTACCCGTCTATACAACGAGATAGGTATCGACAAAATGGCGCAGGATAAGATTGCTTATTATTTCGAGCAGAGCAAGAAGTATCTCGATGCCGTGAATGTGCCTGCTGAACGCAAGGAAGAACTGGCTAAGTATGCTCAGAAAATGATGAAGCGACAGTACTAGTTAATAGTTTATAGTTGACAGTTGATAGGGCAATGTTCAAAGTAATAGATACACATACGCATTTTGATGCGGAGGAGTTTGATGAGGATAGGGCGGAGGCTTTCGCCCGTGCCAAGGAAGCGGGGGTAGGCAAGGTGTTCTTGCCTGCCATCGATGTGAAGACCACATACGCGGTACTGGCATTGGCTAAGGAATATCCGGGCTATGCTTATCCGATGATTGGTCTGCATCCTGAAGAGGTGAAGGCTGACTGGAAGGAACAGCTGACTGAACTCCGGAAGATACTGGAGGAGCATCGCATGACCGGTAATGCCAGTCAGGCGGGTTCTCCTCAGTTTTCTGACTTGATCGCCATCGGAGAGGTAGGACTTGATTATTACTGGAGCCGTGAGTTCGAAAACGAGCAGCTAGAGGCTTTCGAGGAACAGGTAAAATGGTCGGTAGAAACCCAGATCCCGCTGATGATTCATTGCCGCAAGGCGCAGAACGAGATGGTACATCTGCTCAGAAAGTATGAGAAAGAACTGCCGGGTGGCGTCTTCCATTGCTTTACGGGCAATCAGAAGGAGGCAGAAGAACTCCTCTCGTTCGATAAGTTTGTATTGGGCGTCGGTGGCGTATCTACTTTCAAGAGCAGCCATCTCAGAGAAGACCTGCCTGCTGTAGTTCCTCTGGATCGCATCGTTCTGGAGACCGACAGTCCGTATATGGCGCCTGTTCCTTATCGCGGCAAGCGTAACGAGAGTGCTTTCGTGGTAGAAGTGATGAAGACGCTAGCCAAGGCTTATGGCATAAGCGAAGAGGAGTTTGCCCGGCAGACCAATCTCAATGCAGAGCGTGTTTTTCCGCTATCCGTATCCCCAGTATAGGCAGTAAGCGTTCAAAACTCCTTAAATAAACATAAAAAAACAATGAAAGTTATGGTATTTCGGAGGAAAAGCAATAATTTTGCACTTCGAAATTGTTGCAGCAGCATGTTGCGGCGATTAAGAAGAGTTCTTCGGAATATGGAAAGGTGCTCGAGTGGCTGAAGAGGCACGCCTGGAAAGCGTGTAACCGGCAAAACCGGTTCGGGGGTTCGAATCCCCCTCTTTCCGCTTTTATATATATAATAAGGTATATGAAGAAAAATACAGCTATTGCACGTTTTGCAATATTGGTTTTCACATGGATGTGTTCTCTGCCTATGATGGCTCAAGAAGAGAACATGGGATTTCATCAAGCTCTTAAGACAAAGTTTATAGAGGGTAATGCGGGATTTATGTCTCTCGTTGCCATCGCCCTCATCGTGGGTATGGCTTTCTGTATCGAGCGCATCATCTATCTGAGTCTTTCTGAAATCAACGCCAAGAAGTTGATGCAGGATATCGACCAGAAGGTGGCGGCTGGAGATGTGGAAGGGGCTAAGACGCTCTGCCGGAATACCCGCGGACCGGTGGCTTCTATCTGCTACCAGGGTTTGATGCATATCAGCGAGAATCTTGATGACATCGAACGCTCGGTGAGCGGATATGGTACCGTTCAGGCGGCTAACCTGGAGAAGGGATGCTCCTGGATCAAACTCTTTATCGCTATGGCGCCATCGCTCGGATTCCTCGGAACCGTGATTGGTATGGTTATGTCGTTCGACCAGATTCAGCAGGCGGGCGATATCAGTCCTACTATCGTTGCTTCGGGTATGAAAGTGGCGCTCATCACTACCATCTTCGGTATCATCGTAGCCCTCATTCTTCAGGTTTTCTATAACTACATCCTTTCTAAGGTGGAGCACCTCACAAGCCAGATGGAGGAGTCGGCGGTTACTTTAATGGATATTATTGCCAAGAATAAATAAACGAAGAGAGAAATGGTTAAATTTCAATTTTCAAAGCAGAAGACGAAGTCGGCCGAAAAGATATCGCAGCAGGTGTTCTATATCATGATAGGACTGGCGGTGCTGGTTTTCGGTCTGTTCTTTTTGGTAGACTACGATTTGCCTTTCGAAGAGAACCCCGACTTTAATGCGCCTCTCTTTACCGATGTGCTCATCCTGCTGATGTGGCTCTTTCTGATAGGAGGTGTGGGACTGGCTGTCTTTTCGATGATCAGAGATTATCGCAGCAGCAAGTCGGAGGCTGTAGTGAATGGCATTCCCGTGCGCCGCATCTTCCGCATCACATGGATCGGAACTTTGGCAGTTTTGCTGCTTACCTTCCTTTTGGGCGGTTCTGCTCCGATGCTCATCAATGGCGAGAACTATGCCGACTGGCTCTGGCTCAAGCTTTCAGATATGTTTGTCATCACATCGCTCCTGATGCTGGTGGCAGGAATCGGTGCCGTCTGTTTCGGTGCCACACGTTATATTCGGAAGAAAAACTAAAGAGAGCTCTTTGGGTTCTCTATTCTATAAATAAGGATTAAATATGCTGATTAGAAGGAAGCAACACGAAACCCCGGGACTGAATACCACATCTACAGCCGACATCTCGTTCATGCTGTTGATATTCTTCCTTGTCACCACATCAATGGATGTGGATAAGGGACTGTTGCGCCAACTCCCTTCACCTGAACCGCAGAAGAAGGAGCAGCAGCAGACGGTGGTAGACAAGGCTAACCTGATGGCGCTGCGCCTGACAGTTGGCGATACGCTTTTGGTTAATGACAAGCCGATGAAGGTGAGCCAGCTCAAGGAAGAAACCATCCGCTTTGTACACCGCCTGGGCAAGAAACATCTCATCTCTATCGAGAGTGATCGCGATGCCGACTATAATCTCTATTTCCAGATGCAGAATCAGTTGATGGAAGCATATAGCCAGCTACGCAACGAAACAGCCCAGAAGAAATATCACAGGGATTATGCCCTCTTGAACAATGACCAGAAAGAACAGGTGCGCAACATCTGTCCGCAGCGCATCACAGAGTCGTATGCCAACGCAATGACTCAAACCGACCAGCGTGTTGATGCCAATGCTGAAGAAAAGCAAGGGGAAGAAAATTCTATAGAAACAGCTACAGAACAGCAGAAAGGAGGTAAACAATGATGAATTTTCATAAGAAATCGCATGAAGTGCCAGGGTTGAATACATCTTCTCTGCCAGACCTGATTTTCTCCGTACTGTTCTTCTTTATGATTGTTACCCACATGCGCCAGGTTACCTTGAAGGTAGACTGCCGTTTGCCACAAGGCAAGGAACTCACCCGCCTGACCAAGAAATCGGCTGTGAGCCATATCTATATAGGTAAACCAACCAAAGAGATGCAGGCTAAGTATGGTACCGGTACCCAGATCCAGTTGAATGACAAGTTTGCTTCGGCTCCCGAAGTGATGGATTACATTTCGGCAGAAAAGAAGCGTATGTCACCGGAAGACCAGAAGCTGATGACCGTATCAATCAAAGCAGACCAGGAAACCAAGATGGGTGTGATAACCGATGTAAAGCAGGCTTTGCGCCAGGCAAAAGCACTAAAAATCAGTTATTCTGCCACAGAAAATGGAAAATAATATTAATTTATCATGTTTTTCTCTTAAAAAATTGCTTTTATTAATTTTTTGTATTATCTTTGCAACCAAATTATTAGTATTATGTCAAAACAAATTTTAGATTCATTAGATAGGCAGATTCTGAAGTTGATTTCTCAGGATGCCCGTATTCCATTTTTGGAAGTGGCACGCGCTTGCAATGTTAGCGGTGCTGCCATTCATCAGCGTGTAGCTAAACTTACAAATCTTGGTATCATCAAGGGTTCACAATTCATCATTGACCCAGAAAAGATAGGTTACGAAACTTGTGCCTATATGGGACTCTATTTGAGGGAGCCTGAGAAGTTTGACCAGGTTGTAGAGGAGTTGAAGAAGATTCCTGAGGTTGTAGAGTGCCACTATACTACAGGCAGCTTTGATATGTTTATCAAGATTTACGCGCTCAACAACCATCATCTCCTGGAAATCATCCATGATAAGTTGCAGCCACTGGGATTGTCTCGCAGCGAGACCATCATCTCTTTTAATGCATCTATCAACCGTCAGCTTTCTATGCAGGATCTCAAGAGTTTCAACGATGATGAAGAGGAAACTGATGAGGAGGCTGCAGCAGAGAAATAAGATATAAAAAAGAAAAAAAGCAGTAGCTCCCTGCGGGATTACTGCTTTCTATAAAGGGTGAGGAATGTGAACGGTAAGCCGTTTTCATTCCTCATTTCTTTTTCTGTCACTTCCCATTCTGCCGGATTGATTTCCGGAAAGAAGGTATCGGCATGTTCAGGCTCCTTTTCTACGATTGTGAGATAAAGCTTGTCTGCAAAAGGCAAAGCCTGTTCATATATGCTGGCTCCTCCGATGATGAAACATTCATCTGATGTTTCTTTGCTTCCAACCGTTTTTTTGTTTCCAACCTCTTCTTTGCTTCCAACAGATTCTTTCCTTGCTGCCAGCGCTTCTTCCAGAGAGGTGTATACTTCGCACCCTGTTATCTGCTCTTTTGTCTTCGAGATAACAATACTGCGGCGGTTGGGCAAGGCTCCGTTCGGCAGCGACTCAAATGTCTTCCTGCCCATGATGATCGTATGTCCAGTTGTGAGCATACGAAATCGGGACATGTCTGATGGGATGGCGTAGAGCAACCGGTTCTTGTACCCGATAGCTCTATGCACTTTTGATATACAGGCGATGATGCTAAGCATTTTTTATTTTAATGTTGAATGTTGAGTGTTGAATGTTGAATTATTCATTCTTGCTGTAAACTGTTAACTATAAACTATTAACTATAAACAGCTCTCCCGTCCCATGGCTGCTCTTGATTTTCCACTCCTGCGGATAGAGGTTGTTGGCACGGTTGCCGATGTTCTTTTCCCATCCTATCGGAACCTGTCTGTAGGTTACCAGAACATAACCCTTAGGCGTATCGGCAGGCAGATTCACAGCCTCCTTGCGAAGGTAGCGGATGGCATCATCGTAGGATAACTCCACCTGTGGGAAGTGATCTTTGTTGAGCATCGTAGAGAGAGCGAGAGCCTGGTCGGGAATGAGACCCTTTCCCTTGTCTGTTCCCAGTTTCACACCGGCATGCAGCACCTTCAGGTTCTTTTCAGCCTGATCGTAGATGTCTTTCCATCTGCCCGGAATGGCGTAAACCGTCTCGTTGCTCTCTGCAGGCATCCATTCCGTATCAGCCTTCAGCCAGCCGTCCGGAATCTCCGGTCCCTTTCCTTTAGCCACCTTCTTGTCTTTCTTCTTATCCTTCCTGTTCTCCTTGGCTGAAGAACCTGCTTTCCATTCGCCCTCTTTCTTCAGAATCGCCATAAACAGACCTTCGCCTCGCGAAACGCCAGGAATGAACCGGTAAACCGGAAAGTCGCTGCCCGTGAGGTTGCGGGTGATGTTCCATGCATCTTCTACACCCTCCAGTGCCATCACTTCAGCGCCAAGTTCTTCGCATATCCAGTCCACGTTCTCCTCATCTTCGTGCGCATTGAAGGTGCAGGTAGAGTAAATCAGGATACCGCCTGGCTTTAGACAGTTCCAGATATCCGATACGATTTCGCGCTGCAGCTGCCAGCAGTTGTTCACATTCTGGGTACTCCATTCGCCGATAGCCCCTTCATCTTTGCGGAACATTCCTTCGCCGGAGCAGGGAACATCGGTAAGAATCACATCAAACTGTAACTTAGATTTCTTGTAATCGCGGGGATAGTTGTTGGTTACAATCATATCCGGATGACCGAACTTCTGTACGTTTTCGGCAAGAATCTGTGAGCGGGTGCGCATCGGTTCGTTGCTGAAGAGCAGACTCCCTTCCGGCAAGGCAGCTCTTACGGCAGTCGACTTTCCGCCAGGGGCAGCACAGAGATCCAGCATCATCACCGGTTCTTTTACGTACTGTCGGATAGCCATATCAACAAACATGGATGAGGCTTCCTGTACATAATATAAGCCGGCATGCAGCAGCGGATCGAAGGTGAATCCGGGACGGGTAGAGAGATAACGTCCGGTTTCCGGACACCAGGGAATCGGTTCGCCTACTGCATCCTTGCATTTAAAAGGATTGATGCGGATACTGGTTGGTGCCTCCTCTTCAAGGATAGCATGCTCCAGACGCTGATACAGTTTTTCGCCCATCAGCGCCTGCGTATATGTTCTGAAATCTTCAGGTAATGTCTTCATTCTGTCTCTTTTTCTTTAATTTGTTTGCAAAAATAAGAAAAATTTCGTTTCTTTGCAACTAAATCGCGAAGAGATGCGTCTAAGAAGCAGAAATTTTTCAAAATAACAAGGTAAAACAATAAAAAATAATGATATGAAGAAAGCAATATTGGCATTAGCGCTCGTTATGAGCATCGGAGCCACCCAAGTGTCTTTGGCGTCTTCTGCTCCAAAACATCGTTATCATCCAACTACCCAACAGGTAGATTCAAAGGCTGCTCCTGCATCTGCCGCACAGTCATCTGCTTCGAAGGATAAAGACGACGAGGCGTTGGAGGCTTATTCTGATACAACCAGTACAGATTCGGCTAACTATGATGATTATGATGAGAATGATAATAGGTCTGTTCATTCTAGATACAGTTTAGACAACTATGATGATCCGTTCGATTTCATCGGTTCGGTATTTGGTGGCGGAGCGCTGGCTGTTATGATCATCTTCTGTATCATCTTCGGTCTGCTGTTTGTCTTTGCTCCGCTGATCATCGTATTTCTGGTTATCAGATATCTGATTCGCCGCCATAACGACCGGATGAAACTGGCGGAAATGGCGATGGAGAAGGGCATCAATGTTCCGGAAAGCGACCGTCCGATAGACAAGCAGAGCGATGAATATCTCGTGAAACGGGGATTGAGAAATGCCTTCCTGGGAGCCGGCTTGTGTGCCATGTTTGCCTGGTGGAATGCTGATTTCCTGGCTGGCATCGGAGCCCTGGTCTTCTTCTATGGCATCGGTCAGACCGTTATCGGTTCGCTTCCTGCCATCAAGGACTGGTGGAAGAACCGTCATGGCGATCAGGGCACGGGATATAATGGTACTCCGGTCTAGCAGCCGACATTCAATATATCATGGCTTCTCAATAGGAGGGGAAGTCACAAGGAAAAGAACAACAATTATTAGTTAATATATATAAGGTGGAAAAGTTATCCGATATCTCTCTCGTCACGAAGGTGGTGATGCTTCATGACCGCAAGTCGTTCGACCTGCTGGTCAGGAAGTATCAGTCACCCATTCGTGGGTTCTTCCTGCGGCAGACGCTGGGGGATGCGCAGCTGAGTGACGACTTGGCGCAGGATACCTTTGTCAAGGCATATACCCATCTGTCCGGTTTCAGGGGTACAGCCTCTTTCTCCACCTGGCTCTACCGCATCGCCTATAATGTATGGTATGATTATACCCGCAGCCATAAGGAGACGCAGGACATCGATACGCCTGCCGTTTCCAGTAAGAATGCACAGGGCGCCAATGCCGGATTGAAGATGGATTTGCTCAAGGCATTACAGATATTGAATGAAAATGAACGTACATGCATCACGCTGCAGCTGATGGATGGACTCTCTATAGATAAGATTGCAGAGGTGACGGGAATGGCGCAAGGCACCATCAAGTCGCATCTCTCTCGAGGAAAACAGAAACTTGCAAGTTACTTAAAACAGAATGGTTATGACCGATAAGATAAATGATAAGAAGTTGGAGAGCATGAAAGGGGAACCATTGAACCCTCAGGATGAAGAACTCTTGCAGATGTTCTTTTCCGATTGCCAGATGTCAGAGATTCCTGATGACGGATTCTCCGACAGGGTGATGCAGGCCTTGCCGGCTTTACCCGAAACTGATACTGCGATGTCGCTGGTTAAGCGCCAGCGTCTGGAACATTTATGGACGGCAGCCTGTGTGGCAGCAGGCATCATCATAGCGGTAGTCTGTCAGGGATGGGAACAGATTCAGGGATGGCTTTTCTCTATGAAGATAGATTTCCTCCTTTCCGGTTCGCGTGCCCTTACGCATGTGACAGATTCCATCGCCCACTCTCAGAATCTCCTGATGGTGCTGGCTGGCATCGTTGTCCTCATTATGGTTTGGGGATATAATGAACTGGCTGATGCACGTCAGTAGGCTTCTTCCCTGATATCAATTGTATGAATGATCAACTCTTTCTATTAGCAGAATAGTTTTAAGTGCTAATAGAAAGAGTTTTTTATTACTATAAATATCATCTTTATACTCTTGAAATCTCCGTTCAAAGCTTTTGAATGTCCGTTCAGTGTCTTTGAACGGACATTCAATGACTTTGAACGGACATTCAATGTCTTTGAACGAAGATTTAATATTGCTGAATATAGAAAAACAAATAGGTGCTGCTACTTTTTCAGTAGAGCACCTATGCTTATGATATCGGTTTCTAAAACAATTTATAGGTAGTGCGTAGCACTTTGAACTCGGTTCGGCGGTTCAACTGATTGCAGATTTCCTGATGCTCCTTGCTCTGCTTCAGGATAAATTCTTCGTTGAGCACATCGCCTTCCTTGAGCCAAGGATACTTCTCGGTAAGTTTCTTGCGCACATTCTTCGGCTTCTCCTTGCCGTAGCCCACAGGGGTGAGGCGCTCTTTCTCTATGCCGTGTTTTATCAGATAGTCTACTACCGATTGGGCGCGGCGCTGAGACAGATGCTTGTTATATTCGCTGTTTCCCTTGTAGTCGCAATGGGCGCTGAGTTCGATGGTAACGTGCGGGTTCTCTTTCAGCAGCGTTACCAGTTGGTCGAGGGCTGTTGTACTGGCTTCGGTAAGGGTTGCCTTGTCGAAATCGTAGAAGATGTTGTCGATGAGTACAGGGGCTGTGATGGAAGCCAGCGGGAACTGGAGCACGTATTCCTTACTCTCTTTAGCCGAATCAACCCGAAGTTCTTCCTTGTGGTTGAGGTAGCCTTTGCAGGATGCCATCACCAGGTAGTCGACCTGCGGATTGATAGGGAGGACAAACGAACCGTCGCCCTTGACGGATAGTTTCCTGTTCGTTCCGTCGTTGCCTACGATTCTCACCTCGGCGGCAGGCAGTTCATAACCGTCTTTCTCGTAAACCCATCCCTTCATCGTGGTAACAATCTCCGGATTCTCGAAGGAGTAGATATGGTCGTAGCCTCTTCCGTCTTTTCTGTTAGAGCAGAAGAAACCCTGGTTGTGGAGCCCCTCGAAAGTCATTCCGAAGTCATCGGCTTCTGTATTCAGCGGATAGCCGGGGTGGGTGAGTTCATATTTCCGGGTGATGGAATTCACCTTGGCGATATAGATGTCGAGTCCGCCCATTCCTACATGACCGTTGCTGCTGAAGTAAAAGTCGCCGTTAGGACGGAAGGTAGGGAACATCTCATCGCCTGGGGTGTTGATTGGTTCGCCCAGGTTCTCTACACCGCCCAGTCCGGCAGGAGTGATGCGTACTCGCCAGATGTCGAGACCGCCCTTTCCGCCCGGCATGTCTGATACGAAATAGAGCCATTCGCCATCAGGAGAGATGGCTGGCTGGGCAAAACAACTGAGTGTATCTTTGCTGATTTCCAGATTTGTAGGCTTGCTCCAGGCTGCATCCGAGCGGTTGGAGGTTACTATCTGGGCTAAGCGGGGCGAAGTGGGATCGGTGGTGCACTGGGTGAGGTACATCTGCTTGCCGTCTGGGGTAAAGCAGCATGCGCCCTCTTCGTAGTCGGTGTTGAGACCGGTTCCGATGGCTTCCGGCTTGCTCCATTTGCCTTTGTCGTTCTTTTCAGAGAAGAAGATGTCGGCAGATTTCGTTCCCGTCACTCCGTTCAGGTCGCTGCCCTGGGCTTCGTTGCGGGTTGAGGTGAAATAGAGCTGACTGCAGTCATCGCTGAGGAACATAGGCGAATAGTCGTCCCTTCGGGAATTGAAAACATCCATCCGCTTTACCTTGTACCGGCTTCCTTCCTTCTTCCAGACTGGGGCTTTCTGTGCCGATTCGAGTCCGTTCTTTACCAGCACGTTGTTGGGCATGGAATCGAGCAGGAATTCGAATTCCTTGGCAGCCTGTCTGTAACTTCCGTTCTTCAGGAGAAGCCGGGCGTAAGCCAGGCGGTCGTTGAGGTCTGCCTGCTTGTATCGGATGGCATTGCTGTAGGCAGCCAATGCCTTCGGCGTACTGTTGATTTTATCATAACAGCGTGCCATCTTCAGAGCCACCTTGCCCCGGGCAGCCCGCTCTTTGGTAGGTGTCTTGGTGTACACCTTTTTATATTGGGTTGCCGCATCGTAGTATTCGCCTAAAGAAAGATGCTTGTCTGCTTTCTTCAGGTTCTGTTCAATGCCGCAACTTATCAGAAAGAGGCAGCAAAGTGCTGTTATGATTTGATAAAGTCTTATTTGTTTCATACAGGAACAACTTAATTATTTTACTGAACTTTCGCAAGCAACTCTCCCACACGCCCTGAAAGGGCAGAAGCTCCTAGCCCAGGGCAACGCCCTGGGTATAGTAGCAGTCAGTAAGGCGCCCTGTAAGGGCAAAAGCTTTATAAATTGCCTCGTTCTTTGAAGCTTTTGCCCTTACAGGGCGACAGGTTTGCGTCCATAATGACCCAGGGTGTTGCCCTGGGCTAGGGGCTTCTGCCCTTTCAGGGCGTGCAGTTGTTGCGTTGAATTACATCTGTGAGAATGGCTGACGATATTGGCAGCCTGCCTTCCAGTTGCTGCAGCCATAGGCGGTCTTGCCCTTGATGATGACGCCCTTGCCGCAAAGCGGACATGGTTTGCCAACCATTGGGTCGGATGCAGGAGCCTTTCTGGCAGCCGGTTTTTTGGCAGCTGGTTTCTTGGCAGCCGGTTTCTTCTTGAGGTCTTCCTCTGTCATGATGGTCACTCTCCGGTTGCTGTTGTCTGACAACACATCGATGACTATCTTGTTGATCTGTTCTTTCAGTCCGTTGATGAAGTCGGCAGGATCGTAGGTCTTGTGCTCGATGTCGCGGAGTTTCTTCTCCCAGATACCGGTCAGTTCGCAACTCTTCAGCAGTTCCTCATGGATGGTGTCAATGAGTTCGATGCCTGTCGGGGTTGCCATCAGATTCTTGCGCTGGCGACGGATGTAGTGGCGCTTGAAGAGGGTCTCGATGATGCCGGCACGGGAGGATGGTCGGCCGATTCCGTTCTCCTTCAATGCTGCACGCAGCTCTTCGTCTTCTACGAATTTGCCGGCTGTCTCCATCGCACGCAGCAGGGTTGCCTCGGTGTAATACTTAGGTGGCGTGGTCCACTTCTCCGTCAGGGTAGGCTGATGTTCTCCCGATTCGCCTTTTGTGAAGGATGGGAGGGTTCTTTCTTCTACTACTTCCTTCTTGGCACCATTACCTGAGTCTGCATTTCCGTTGGCGTTATCTGAAGCATCATCGTCATCTGTATTCTTCGCATCCTTGGCATAGACTACTCGCCAGCCTGGTTCGAGAATCTCCTTACCGCTCACCTTAAACTCTATCTTTTCCGGTTTTGGACCATCTTCGTTGATTACCTCGCCCAATACGGTGGTGGTAGAGAATTTACAATCCGGATAGAACACGCTGATGAAGCGCTTGGCGATGAGATCATACACGTTTGCCTCCATATCGGTGAGTCCGGTTGGCGGAACACCGGTTGGGATGATGGCGTGGTGGTCAGTTACCTTGCTATTATCGAAAACCTTCTTGCTCTTCGGCAATTTCTTGCTGATTGTTGCGAGCTGCTGAATGAGCGGGAGGTATTTCTGCTGACTCATGATCTTTGCCTGACTCACTCCGTTCAGAATCTGCGGACATTTCGGATAGATATCGTCGGTCAGAAACTGGGTATCTACACGAGGATAAGTGGTATACTTCTTCTCGTAGAGACTCTGGATGAGTTTCAGCGTAATATCGGCAGAGTAGGCAAACTTTTTGTTGCAATCCACCTGCAGCGAGGTGAGGTCGTAGAGATGAGGTGGCGCCTCGTTTCCCTTCTTCTTGCTTACATCGGTAACGGTGAAGGGTTTGCCGGCGATGGTACTGAATGCTTTCTCGCCTTCCTCCTTGCTGGTAAACTTGCCGCTGGTGGCGGTAAACTGGGTGTCGCGGTAGATGGTGGCGAGTACCCAGTAAGGTTCGGAAACGAAGTTGTCGATTTCCTTCTGGCGGTTTACGATGAGGGCAAGGGTAGGGGTCTGCACTCTACCGATGCTGAGCACCTGTCGATTCTGACCGTATTTCAATGTGTAAAGTCGGGTGGCGTTCATACCGAGAATCCAGTCGCCGATGGCACGGGAAAGTCCGGCAAGATAGAGTGACTGATATTCCCCCTGGTCTTTCAGTTCCTGGAAGCCTTGCTTGATGGCTTCATCGGTCATGGATGAAATCCACAGTCTCTTGACGGGGCATTTTGCCTGTGCCTTCTGCATCACCCATCTCTGGATAAGCTCTCCTTCCTGTCCGGCGTCACCGCAGTTGATGATGCTGTCGGCAGCCTGCATCAGTTTCTCAATGGTAGCAAACTGCTTCTTGATGCCTTCATCGTTGATGAGCTTGATGCCGAATCGCTGTGGAATCATCGGCAACGCCGAAAGGCTCCAATGTTTCCACATCGGAGTATAATCATCCGGTTCCTTCAGCTCACAAAGGTGGCCGAAAGTCCATGTTACTTGGTAACCATTACCTTCCATATAACCGTCGCGTGCCGTGGTAGCCCCGATGATTCGGGCGATATCCTTAGCCACACTCGGTTTCTCTGCTATACAAACTATCATTCTTTATTCTTATTTCTGTTTGCAAAGGTACAATAAAATAATGAGAAAGCCATCATTTCGCCTCCTTTTTCTCATTGCCGGGAATAAAAAAGCCCTGTAAGGCTTGGACCTTACAGGGCGTATTTCATATAAATCTGCGTGCGATTACTCGTACTCCTGCCAGCTCTTAATCTGAAGCTGATCCTGGCTCAATGTGCAGAATGCCTCGATGAAGGCGGAAGCCAGACGGGCATTGGTGATCAGAGGAATGTTGTGGTCGATGGCGCCACGACGGATTCTGTAACCATTGGTCAACTCACGCTTGGTATGATTCTTAGGGATGTTGACGATGAGGTCGAACTTGTGGTCAGCAATCATCTGCATCACGTTAGGGAGATCCTTGTGCTCCTCATCAGGCCATCCTACGGCTGTAGCCTTCACGTTGTTCTCGTTCAGGAACTTCGCTGTACCGGCAGTAGCGTAGATGGTGTAACCGTTCTTCACCAAAGCCTGGGCTGCGTCGAGCAGAGAAGCCTTCTCCTTCGCACCACCGCTTGAAAGCATGATGCCCTTATCCTTTGAAGGAATCTTGTAGCCGGTGGCAATCAATGAGTTGAGCAATGCCTCCTCGAAAGTATCACCCATACAGCCTACCTCACCGGTAGAACTCATATCTACACCCAAAACAGGGTCGGCGTTCTGCAAGCGGGCGAATGAGAACTGGGATGCTTTCACACCCATACGGTCGATATCGAAAGCAGACTTATCCGGTTTCTGATATGGAGCATCGAGCATGATGCGGGTAGCAGTCTCGATGAAGTTGCGCTTCAACACCTTGCTCACGAATGGGAATGAACGGGATGCACGGAGGTTACACTCGATCACCTTCACATCGCGACCCTTAGCCAGATACTGGATATTGAAAGGACCAGAGATGTTGAGCTCCTTGGCGATGGCACGTGAAATCTTCTTGATCTGACGGGCTGTAGCGAAGGAAATCTGCTGAGCTGGGAAGGTCATGGTAGCGTCACCTGAGTGAACACCTGCATACTCTACGTGCTCTGAAATACCATACTCTACAATCTCACCATTCTGGGCAACACCGTCGAACTCAATCTCGTTGGTTTCGGTCATGAACTGAGAGATAACCACTGGATACTCCTTAGAAACCTCAGAAGCTGCCTCCAGGAAGCGACGCAACTCGTCGTCATTGTGGCAAACGTTCATGGCTGCACCGGAAAGAACGTAGGATGGACGAACGAGAACAGGATAGCCTACCTCGTCGATGAACTTCTGAACATCCTCCATTGATGTGAGGGCGCTCCACTTAGGCTGGTCGATGCCCAGCTTATCGAGCATGGCAGAGAACTTACCACGGTTCTCGGCACGGTCGATGTTGACAGGAGATGTACCCAGGATTGGCACAGACTGGCGATGGAGCTTCATAGCCAGGTTGTTTGGAATCTGACCACCCACAGAAACAATCACACCACGTGGTGACTCCAGGTCGATGACATCGAGTACACGCTCGAATGAAAGCTCATCGAAGTAGAGACGGTCGCACATATCGTAGTCGGTAGATACGGTCTCCGGGTTGTAGTTGATCATGATTGACTTGTAACCCAACTTGCGGGCTGTGTTGATGGCGTTTACAGAACACCAGTCGAACTCTACAGAAGAACCGATGCGGTAAGCACCAGAACCGAGAACGATGACAGACTTCTCGTTCTTGTAGTAGTTGATGTCGTAACCCTCTACAGCGTAAGTCATGTAGAGATAGTTGGTGAGATCAGGATGCTCGCTAGCCACAGTAGGGATGCGCTTCACGGCAGGAAGAATGTTCAACTTCTTGCGCAGTGCACGAACAGCGAGAACCTCCTTCTCCATGTTGGTATCCTTGGTCTTCAATACGAAGCGGCCAATCTGGAAGTCAGAGAAGCCCAATACCTTAGCCTCGCGCAATACCTCGGCTGGAATCTCCTCCAAAGTATTATATTCAGAAAGCTTGTGCTTGTAATCTACGATATTCTTCATGCGCTCGATGAACCAAGGGTCAATCTTGGTCAACTCCTCGATGCGCTCGATGGTGTAGCCTTCCTCCAGAGCTTGGGCGATGGCGAAGATACGGAGGTCGGTAGGGTTGGAAAGCTCCTCATCCAGGTTTTCGAACTTGGTGTGGTCGTTGCCTACGAAACCGTGCATTCCCTGACCAATCATACGGAGACCCTTCTGGAGCATCTCCTCGAATGAACGGCCGATAGACATGATTTCGCCTACAGACTTCATGGAAGAACCAATCTTGCGGCTTACACCGGCAAACTTGGTAAGGTCCCAACGAGGAATCTTGCAGATCATATAGTCGAGTGATGGAGCCACGTAAGCTGAGTTAGGAGTACCCATCTCGCCAATCTGGTCGAGTGTATAACCGAGGGCAATCTTGGCAGCAACGAAGGCGAGCGGATAACCGGTAGCCTTAGAAGCGAGGGCAGAAGAACGGCTCAAGCGAGCATTGATCTCGATGATACGGTAGTCGTTGGTCTCAGCGTTGAAAGCATACTGGATGTTGCACTCACCCACAATCTGGAGGTGGCGGACACACTTCACGGCGATGTCCTGCAACATCTTCACCTGCTCGTCGGTAAGAGAACAGGTAGGAGCCACCACGATAGATTCACCTGTGTGGATACCCAGTGGGTCGAAGTTTTCCATAGAGGCAACGGTGAAGCAGCGGTCGTTGGCATCACGGATGCACTCGAACTCAATCTCCTTCCATCCCTTCAGGCTCTCCTCAACGAGTACCTGAGGTGCGAAAGTGAAGGCTGATTCAGCAATCTCCTTGAACTCCTCTTCGGTCTTGCAGACACCAGAACCGAGACCACCCAGCGCATAGGCAGAACGGATCATGATAGGGTAGCCGATGTTGCGTGCCGCAGCCACAGCCTCCTCCATGTTCTCGCAAGCGTGGCTTACTGGAACCTTGAGGTCAACCTTGTTAAGCTCCTTTACAAAGAGGTCGCGGTCTTCCGTGTTCATGATAGCTTCTACAGAGGTACCCAACACATCCACGCCATACTCCTTGAGCACGCCGCTGAGGTAAAGCTCTGTACCAACGTTCAACCCCGTCTGACCACCCCAAGCCAGCATAATGCCGTCTGGGCGCTCCTTCTTGATAATTTCAGTTACAAAAAAAGGTGTCACCGGCAAGAAATAAACCTTGTCAGCAATACCTTCACTTGTCTGAATTGTAGCAACGTTTGGATTAATGAGGACGGAACTAATACCCTCCTCGCGCAAAGCCTTGAGAGCCTGCGAACCGGAATAGTCAAACTCACCTGCCTGGCCGATCTTCAAAGCACCGGAACCCAGAACGAGGACTTTCTTAAGCTGTTTCTTCATCATTATATATAACTATAAGTTTGTTCTTTATATGTCTTGTTATTTATGTTTTTAGCAACTAAACTGCATTTGGCTTAGTTCACAAATGGTAGACACACTATTTCGGGATGCAAAGTTACGCTATTTATTTGATTATTCCAAATTTTCTGCAAATCTTTACAGTTAAATAACATCAATTATTATTATTTCTTCTCTAGAAAGTCGTATTTTTGCAATTATTTTGTTACTTTTGCAGCGACTTTTAGTCATGTAGAAAAAGAATAAACAAATAGCAAACAAGATAAATATAACAACAATGAAAGTCGGATTATTCGTCCCTTGTTATGTGGATGCCCTTTACCCTGAAGCGGGTGTGGCTACATACAAGTTGCTTAAGCATTACGGACTAGACGTGGGTTATCCCGAAAAACAGACTTGCTGCGGCCAGCCAATGGCTAACGCGGGTTTTCAGGACAAGTCGGAGAAGGTCATAGAGACATTTGATGAGCTGTTCAAGGATTACGATTATATCGTAGCTCCTTCTGCCTCATGTGCTGCTTACGTAAAGGTGTATTATCCTAAAATCCTTGAGGGTAAGCACGAGTGTGTTTCCTCTAAAAAGATTATGGATGTCGTGGAATTCCTTCACGATGTGCTGAAGGTGGATCATGTGCCTGGCAAATTCCAGCATGTGGTCAGTGTGCACAACAGTTGTCATGGTGTGCGCGAACTGGGATTGTCATCTCCTTCTGAGCGCCACATCAAGCCGTTCAACAAGATTATCGACCTTTTAAATATGGTGGAAGGCATTACCATCCACGAACCGGAGCGCAAGGATGAGTGCTGCGGATTCGGCGGTATGTTCTCTATCGAGGAGCCTGCCGTTTCTACCCGAATGGGCGAGGATAAAATCAAGCGCCACATGGCTACGGGTGCCGAGTTTGTTACCGGACCGGATTCTTCCTGTCTGATGCACATGGCTGGAATCGCCAAGAAAGAGAATATGCCGATCAAGTTTATTCATGTTGTTCAAATTTTAGCTGCAGGACTATGAGTACAGAACATTCCAAGAGAGCTGCGAAGTTTACGCAGAATGTAGAGAAGACCACCTGGCACGATGCTACCTTCTGGTCTGTTCGTCAGAAGAGAGATAAAATGGCGCAGGAACTTCCTGAATGGGAAGATCTCCGCGAGCATGCGTCTGAAATCAAGATGCATACGATTACCCATCTTGCCGATTACCTCGATATGTTTTCCAAGAATCTGGAGAGCCGCGGGGTAAAGGTGCACTGGGCAAAGGATGCACAGGAATTCAATGAGATAGTGCTCGGTATCCTGAAAGATCATAACGTGAAGAAGATGGTGAAGTCGAAGTCGATGCTCACCGAGGAGTGCGAGATGAATCCTTATCTGGAGCAGCACGGCATTGACGTGGTGGAGACCGACCTGGGTGAGCGCATCATCCAGCTCTTGCATCAGAAGCCTAGCCATATCGTGATGCCTGCCATCCACCTGAAGCGTGAGGAGGTAGGTAAGATGTTCGAGGAGAAGGGAATCTCCAAGGAAATCGGCAACTATGATCCTACTTATCTGACCCGCTGTGCCCGTCATCATCTCCGTGACCAGTTTATGGAAGCTGGAGCAGGTATGACTGGCTGTAACTTCGGTGTGGCTGCCACCGGCGATTGCGTGGTCTGCACCAACGAGGGTAATGCGGATATGACCACTTCCATGCCTAAGCTCCATATCGTAGCGATGGGTATTGAGAAACTGGTTCCTGATTATAAGTCATTGGCTGTGTTCCAGCGCCTGCTCTGCCGCTGCGGAACCGGTCAGCCTACCACTACCTTTACCTCTCATTTCCGCCAGGCTCGTCCGGGTGCCGAGATGCATGTGGTATTGGTGGATAACGGCAGAAGCGACATTCTTGCTGATAAGGACCACTGGCAGACGTTGAAGTGTATGCGCTGCGGTGCCTGCATGAACACCTGTCCGGTTTATCGTCGTTCAGGCGGTTACAGTTACACCTATTTTATACCGGGTCCTATTGGTGTGAACCTGGGTATGCTGAAGAATCCTCAGAAGTACAGCGACAATGTTTCTGCCTGCACCTTGTGCCTGTCTTGCGACAATGTCTGTCCTTCCAAGGTAGGACCAGGTTCGCAGATTTACGTATGGCGCCAGAGTCTGGAGAAGTTGGGTAAGGCTGATCCTGTGAAGAAGGCGATGTCGAATGGTATGAAGTATCTCTTCGATCGTCCTGCGCTCTACACCACTGCCCTGAAGTTTGCTCCGCTTGTCAATCTGGTTCCTGAATGCTGTACGCACTTCAGCAATTGGAATGCCTGGGGCATCGGTCACGCCATGCCTGAGTTTGCAAAGAAGAGTTTCCATCAGCTTTGGAAAGAAGGAAAGGTGAAGTAGTGGGTCATCATAAAGTTCAAAGTTCAAATTTCAAAGTTCAATGAAGAAAGAAGATTTCCTGAACAAGTTGCGTAAGAATACGCATGTTCAATTCGATATGCCTGCCGTAGATGTGAAGGGTATCCAGTATGAGGATACGCTGAAACAGTTTATTGAGATGACGGAATCGGTAGGTGGCCATGTGATAGAGGCGAAGGAGGGTGAGAGTCTGGATGAGCTGGTGAAGAAGGCTTATCCGGAAGCCAAGGTCTTTGCTTCTCATCTGCCAGAAATCACGATTGCCCAGAAGAATCCTGATACCGTGGCTGAGGCTAACGACCTGAATGGTACCGATGTGGGTATTGTTCGTGGTGAGGTGGGAGTAGCCGAGAATGGCTGCATCTGGATTCCTCAGACCATGAAGGAGAAAGCGGTGCTTTTCATCTCGGAATACCTTGTGATATTCCTCGAAAAAGAGAAGATTGTGAACAATATGCATGAGGCTTATGCCCGTATTGAGATGGATCCGAAGTACAATTTCGGTACTTTCATCAGTGGTCCTTCCAAGACTGCCGATATCGAGCAGGCTCTGGTTATGGGTGCGCAAGCTGCTCGTGGTGTGACAGTTATACTCTTGTAAAAGGCAGAAATCCCGAAACTCACTATCGTGTGAACTTCGGGATTTCTCTTTATACTGTCCATTCATAGGTGTCGTAAACCACGCCTCTTCCTCCGAAACCTTCTTTCTGGTAGATGAGGCTGGTGTTGAGCACCTTTCCTCCTTCTTCATTAGATGTTCCGAAATCGAAATAATCAAAATCCTTATACCTTATATTAATGAGATTCAGAAACAAAGCATCGAGTGCATGCGCCTTTTTTCCCTCTTCTGATGCGGAAATATACTGCGTGTGAACCACTTTTCTGCTGATGTACAGAACGGTTCCGCCTAGCATCTTGCCAGATTCTTCTCGGGCAACATACAGTTTGATATTGTCAGGGAAAGATGTTTTCAGTCTGCTCATCTCTTGCAAGGTATGAACAGGATGAGCCTGATAGGTATTCATCAGGTTTTCGGTTAAAATGCTCCAAAACGTTTCGTAATCCTCACTTTCTTCAATGAAGATTCCTTTTCCCAGAGCTTTCCTTGCGCCCGATTTTCTGATATTATACCATTTCAGTGGATGCTTCAGGTCGATGACAGCCGCAATGTTTCTGGTGCAGATTTGCGCCCGGCATTCCTTGAAGAGAGCATAGAGGTCTTCTTCGGCTGGCAGTTGCTGGTAAATCCAGGGTATCGGTTTGTAGATGCACTTCCGGAAACCTGCCTGCTTCAGGTATGTGTTGATGGCAACGAAAACCTGACAGATATTTTCTGCTGAGGCGTGTCCGGTAGTGAGCAGTCCGGCATAGGTGAGTCCCTGATGAGAATAGAAAACATCTCCGTCCTCATTGGCAGGGAGTAAGGCATAGAGCTTGTTGTTGTGGAAAATCATGAGCGAATGGTCATGGAAACGGTCGCTGTGATAATCCATGTAGGAGCGGTTGAGAAGGAAGGTGGCGTTGCGTGCATGTTCTACATAGGCATTCCAGACTTCCTTGTCTGCATCGTTGTATTTTCTGATCTCAAACATGATTTTTAGCGTTATTGATTCTCGGTCTTTGAGAGATTAGGACTTTGGGATGAACTGATGAATCTGAGATATTCGTCATATTCGCGTATGTAGTCTTCTTCCTCAAACTTGTGGGAAGCCAGAACCAGACACAATGAGCCGGAAGAGAAATCATCCAGTGTTCGCCAGATATTGACATCTACGAACAGTCCCTCCCAAGGGTGGTTAAGATGATAGGTCTTCTTCTGTTCTCCATTATCCAGTGTTACCGAAAAGGAACCGCTGGCTGCTATGATGAATTCCTGGCATTTCTTGTGAGCATGGCCACCGCGACTTTCTCCGCCCGGAACATCATAGGTCCAGTAGGTACGGGCAATGGCAAAGGGAATATGGGTTTCTCCCTCTGCCACTGTCAGGTTGCCTCTTGGGTCGAATATCTTGGGTAATGTGATAATTCTTCCTAATTCTTTCATGTCTATTTCTTCATGTATGGGTCGGTTCCCAATACAGTCTTTGCCAGACGCTTTGCCTTGTCGCGGAGCTGGTTGAGGTCATCGCCCTTCTCGCCGTAGCAGAGTACGACGCCCATGCGGCGGCCTACGTGAGCCTCTGGCTTGCCGAAGATACGGATGCGGGTATGGTCTTCCTTCAGCGCATCGAGCATATTGTAGTTTAATGGCTCGGTGCTTTCCTCTGGCGAGAGGATGACGGCAGAACAGCCGATGTGCTCCAGATGGATTCCGGCGATAGGCAAGCCCATCACGGCACGGAAGTGGAGCTCAAACTCGCTCAGGTTGGTGGTGTGACCAAGGGTTACCATACCTGTATCGTGTGGACGAGGACTCAACTCAGAGAAGATAACCTCGCCCTGCTTGCTCAGGAAGAACTCTACGCCCCAGAGACCGACACCTGTCAATGCCTTGGTTACTTCGCCGGCAATGTGCTCAGCCTTCTTCAAAGCCTCTTCAGGAATCTGGAATGGCTGCCAACTCTCGCGGTAGTCGCCGCCCTTCTGTACGTGGCCTATAGGTGGACAGAAGAGGGTAGGACCGTCTTTCTGGGTGACGGTGAGCAGGGTGAACTCAGAATCGAAGTCGATAAATTCCTCGATGATTACTTCCTTCACGTCGCCACGACCTTCTTCCATTGCCTCCTTGTAAGCCTCCTTCAGTTCATCATCGTTGTGAACATAGCTCTGACCATGGCCGCTTGAACTCATCAGAGGTTTCACTACGCATGGGAAACCGATTTCATCGGCAGCGTTCTTAAACTCCTCGAAGGTCTTGGCATAGAAATACTTGGCGGTGCGCAGACCCAGTTCCTTGGCGGCAAGGTCGCGGATGGCACGGCGGTTCATGGTGTAGTTTACGGCACGGGCAGAAGGCACAACCTGGATGCCCTCCTTCTCGAAGTCGAAGAGTCGCTCGGTGCGGATAGCTTCAATCTCAGGCACGATGATGTCTGGGTGATGTTTCTCTACCACTGCGGTCAATGCGTCGCCATCGAGCATCGAGAACACTTCTCGCTCGTCGGCTACCTGCATGGCTGGTGCATTGTCATACTTGTCGCAAGCGATGACATACTGTCCTGCTCGCTTTGCGGCGATGGTAAATTCTTTGCCCAGTTCGCCTGAGCCCAAAAGCATAATCTTCTTCATTTATATGATGTTTAATATTTTATGTCCCTAAAATAAATCACTAATCACTAATAATTAATCACTAAGTCCGAACTTCTTTCTGATAAATTCTGCGATAAACTTCTCTGTTTCTTCGATTCCCAGATGGCTGCTGTTGATGCAGAGGTCGTAGCTCTCGCTGTGTCCCCACTTCTTGCCTGTATAGTAATCGTAGTAAGAGGCGCGCTGCTCCTCGTGGCTTTCGATGAACTTGCGGGCGGAGGCTCTGTCGATGTCCTTTCGCTTGCATACTGCCTTGATGCGATCGTCGATGTTGGCGGTGATGAAGATATTAATCACATTCTTGTAATCACGCAGCACATAGTCGGCGGTTCTGCCCACAAACACGCAGTTGCCCTCATCGGCAGCCTTTCTGATAGCGTCGCTCTGGAACTTGTACAGACCTTCCTGCGAGAAGTCGTTGTGATAGAAATTGTTATCGCTCAGGAAGGGCAGATGAGTATGGAAGAGAGACTTGAAGAATCCCTTCTGCTCATCGTTCTGCTCGAAGAATTTCTCAGAGAATCCACTCTCCTTGGCGGCAAGATTCAGCAGCTCACGGTCGTAACATTTGCAACCGAAATCCTCAGCCAGCTTCTCGGCGATGATATGGCCGCCGCTACCTATCTGGCGACCCACGTTTATGATAATCTTATTCATAATTTATAGTTTATAATTTATAGTTTATAGTTTACAGTTTATAGTTTACAGTTTATAGTTGAAAGTTTATAGGGCTTAGCAGTTAGCAAGATTGCTATAAACTATAAATTTCAAACTATTAACTGAATGAAAGCCCTATTAACTATAAACTATTAACTTTTAACTTTTCTTGGTGTTGTTTCTTCAGCTTGTTCATGTACCACGATATCACGATGGCGGCGATGACTGCTGCTGAGAAGTCGGAGATAGGCATGCTGCACCATACACCGTCAATGCCCCATACCATCGGCAGGAAACCCAGGAGCGGCAGAAGGATGAGCAACTGTCTCGACAAGGAGAGGAAAATACTGATCTTCACTTTTCCGATACACTGGAAGAAGTTCGTGATGACCATCTGGAACCCGATGACCGGGAAGCAGAACATTACCACTCTGATTGCCTTAATGCCCAGGTCTATCAGATGCTTATCGGTAGTAAACATTCTCGCGCAGTAGTAAGGCAGGAACATCGCTATCAGCCAGCCCGTTACCATAATGGCGGTGGCAGCAATGATGCTCAGGTTCAATACGCGCATCAGTCGGTCCAGTTTTTGGGCTCCATAGTTGTATCCGGCTATAGGCTGCATTCCCTGGTTTACGCCTAATACGAACATGATGAACACCATCGCAATACCATTGGCTATTCCGTAGGCTCCCACGGAGAGGTCGCCTCCGAAACGCACCAGCTGGTTGTTGATGAAGATGACGATGATGCAGGCGCACACGTTCATCAGGAAAGGCGAAATGCCGATGGCGAGGATGTTATCTACGAGTTTTCTCTTCAGTTTGTAGATTCCTTTCTTGAAGTGGAGCAGCTCGCTCTTGTTGCTGAAGAGCTTGATCTGCCACATCAGCGCCATCAGCTGCGAAAGGATGGTGGCGATGGCGGCACCCTGTATTCCCCATTTGAAAACGAGGATGAAGAGGGCATCCAGTATCACGTTCATCACCACCGTGAAGATGGTGGCGTACATCGCCTGCTTGGGCTTGCTCGCTGCTCGGAGCAGGGCATTCATGCCGAAATACATGTGGCTTACCACATTGCCCAGCAGGATGATGACCATATACTCATGTGCATAGATGAGCGTCTGGTCGCTGGCTCCGAAGAATCTCAGGATAGGGTCGAGGAAGAGTAGACAGATGATGCTCAGTCCGATACCGATGATGAGATTCAGAGAAATCGTGTTACCCAGAATGTTTTGCGCTGTGGCATAGTCTTTTTGTCCCAACTTCACGCTGATGGCAGTAGACGCTCCTACGCCCACACCGGCTCCGAAGGCAGCGGTGAGGTTCATGAAGGGGAAGGTGATGGCGAGACCTGAGATGGCCATGGCTCCCACACCCTGACCGATGAATACTCGGTCAACGATGTTGTAGAGTGAGGCGGCGGTCATCGCAATCATAGCTGGCAAGGCATACTGAACGAGCAGCTTGCCCACCGGCTTGGTTCCTAATTCTAATGTCGCTTGTTTATTTTCCATTTATATCTGTTTTTTCCTCATAGCCGCTCGCCCAGCTTCTTTCAGAATGCAATTGCAGCGGCTACTTGTCTGCAAAAGTACAAAAAATATCTGATACCTTATTATATATATGAGAAAAACTTGCATTTCATGATAAAAACTTCCCTTTTCCTTTGGTGTTTTCGTACAATTTCTGTACTTTTGCACTTCAGAATAAACAATTCAACTGATTAATAAATGCAATACAGAAATATTGCAGCAACAACAATAACAAACCGGACTACCGATATAATGATGAAAAAATTTTTGATGCTTTATGCATTCTTAATGACCGCTCTTTCTTTGTTTGCTCGCGAAGACAGGGTTAGCAATTTTGAGCAACTGATGCGGTTGCCCCGCATCGCCGAAACCGATATGGTGTCGTATCCTGGAGGCAAGTGTATGATGTATCGTCTTTATCTCAGAGACAAAGACCTCAGTCACACTCCCTTCTCGGTAAGTCGCCCGGCAGAATTCCTCTCTTCCCGTTCCATAGAGCGCAGAAAGAGGCAGAATCTGCCCATCGATGTTACCGATTTGCCTGTGGCTCCTGCTTATGAGCAGGCTGTAAGCGAGGCTGGCATCGAGATTGTGGGCAAGAGCAAGTGGAACAATACCCTGCTGGTCCGCATTCATAAGGAGAAGGAACTACAGAAACTGGATGATCTGGATTTCATCACACGGAAAATGAAGGTCTTCACTGCTCCCGATTCTGTCAGTCAGCGCATCAGAAGTAGCGTTCGCAGGGGATTGAACGATTGGACTGGTGGAGTAGGCGAATATGGTGCTGCCGATGCGCAGATCCAGTCGCTCAACGGCAAGCGGCTTCATGCTGCCGGACATCTGGGCAAGGGAATGATGATTGCTGTCTTCGACGGCGGATTCATGAATGTGGATAAGATTCCGGCGCTGCATGATATCAGATTGGCGGGCGTTAAGGACTTTGTGGTACCTCAATCCAAGAATGTTTTCGCCGAGATGGAGCATGGAACGATGGTGCTTTCTACGATGGCTGCCAACGAACCTGAAAGATTCGTGGGAGTGGCGCCTGAGGCTCAATATCTGCTGGTGCGCTGTGAAGATGAGCGCACAGAGAGTCTGGCAGAAGAGGATTACTGGGCTTTTGCCGCTGAATATGCTGACAGTTGCGGCGTGGATGTCATCAACTCTTCGTTAGGCTATCATGGCTTCGATGATGTGTCTACCAACCATCATTATAATGAGCAGGACGGCAATTCTACCCTCATCTCCCGCACCGCTTCGATGTGTGCTGACAAGGGAATCATCTGTGTCAATTCTGCAGGAAACGACGGAATGGGAAGTTGGAAGAAAATCAATTTTCCTGCCGATGCACGCAATATCCTTACCGTGGGTAGCGTAAACGAAATGGGCGAGAATGCGGCTTTCAGTGCCGTGGGACCTACTGCTGACGGCAGAATCAAACCTGATGTGATGGCTTACGGAAGTCCTACCTGTGTGATTACGGGCCGTGGAAATATCATCAATGATAACGGAACGTCTTTCTCTTCTCCGCTCATCGCCGGAATGGTGGCGTGTCTCTGGCAGGCTTTGCCTCAGAAAACGGCTAAGCAGATTATGAAACTCGTGAGATTGGCTGGTAATAATCAGCATCATCCCGATAATGTATTCGGATATGGTGTGCCTGATTTCTGGAAGGCCTATCAGACGGGGAAAGCGATTAAGTAGTTAATAGTTGATAGTTTATAGTTAATAGGGCAAACTTGCTCTGCTAGCTATAAACTTTCAACTATAAACTGTAAACTTTAAACAGTAAACAGCATGGAACGACTTCGATTGTCCCTTTTTGAATTAAACTCCATAGTCCGTGAGGTCATTTCGATGTCCTTGCCCGACAGCTATTGGGTGGAAGCGGAACTCTCCGAGGCTCGCGAGGGCTACGGCGGGCACTGCTATCTGGAACTCATCGAGAAGGATGAGCGGTCTAATACGCCCATTGCCAAGGCACATGCCTCCTGCTGGCGAAACCGATGGATGTTCATCAAACCGAATTTCGAGCGCATCACCGGACAGCGCATTCATGCCGGAATGAAAGTGCTGCTCAAGGTGCACGCGCAGTTTCATGAGAACTATGGCTTTTCCTGGATAGTAGATGATATTGACCCTAACTATACGATGGGCGATATGGCGCGCAAGCGGCTGGAAATCATCAATACGCTGAAAGCAGAGGGCGTCTTTGAACTGCAGAAGGAGTTGGCGCTCCCGATGTTCTGCCAGCGCATCGCCGTCATTTCCAGTGCTACGGCAGCAGGTTATGGTGATTTCTGCAACCAGCTTGCTGATAACGATTATGGTCTGCAGTTTCAAACCCGCCTCTTTCCGGCTACGATGCAGGGCGAGGGGGTAGAGCAGAGTGTGATAGCTGCCCTCGACAGTATCAATGCCGAATGGGAACAGTTTGACTGCGTAGTCATCATCCGAGGCGGTGGTGCTACGAGTGATCTCTCGGGTTTCGATACCCTGGCACTTGCCGAGAATGTGGCAAACTTCCCGCTTCCTATTATCACGGGAATAGGACATGAAAGGGACGAGAGTGTGCTGGATATGATTTCTTTCCAGCGTGTAAAGACACCGACAGCCGCTGCCGCCTTCCTCGTTAATCATCTTACTGAGGTTTATGCCCGTGTGGTGAATGCGCAAGAGGCTATCGTGCAGAATGTGAAGCACCGTCTGCAGGTGGAGAAGATGAGGCTCGAAAGATTGAGCAACACGATTCCTGTTCAGTTTTCGCTGGTGAAGACGAAGCAGGGCGCCTATCTCGACCGTCTGATGAGCCGTTTAAGCACAAATGTCCAGTCGAAACTATCGGAAGTCCAGCGCTATTTCGAGATTCTTTCTCAGAATATTCAGCCGATATTGGAAAGGAAGATGCTCAACGAGAGTCATCGTCTGCAGCTTCTTTCCCAGCGCATTCAGGCACAAGACCCCGAATTGTTGCTGAAACGTGGCTACAGCATCACGCTGAAAGATGGCAAAAGCATCCGCTCTGCCTCGCAACTGAAGTCTGGCGACATCATCGAAACGAGGTTTGCCGAGGGCAGCGTGAAGGCAAAAGTTGAATAATAGTTTATAATTTATAGTTAATAGTTTATAGCAATCTAGCTCCAGAAACCCTGAACGTTGAGTTTCACACGCCCTGAAAGGGCAGAAGCTCCTAGCCCAGGGCATCGCCCTGGGTAATAAAGGACGCAATCTTGTCGCCCTGTAAGGGCAAAAGCTTTAAAATATCCACTATTAACTCTGTTACCCCAAAACAAAATAAAAATATGGAAAAAGAAGAAATGAAATACGAACAAGCCGTAAGAGAGCTTGAAGAAATCGTAGAAAGAATGGAGAATGATGAACTCGATATTGATCAGCTCTCCGAGCAGTTGAAACGTGCCAAAACCTTGGTGAAACTCTGTAAAGACAAGCTCACCAAGACCGATGAGGAAATCAAGAAACTCCTCAGCGAGGATTGATTTACGATAAGCAGAAACTTGTTGGAAATTGTAGAAGAAAGTTGAATTTTCGCGCACGGATCTCACGGATCTCACGGATTTTGGCTCCTTCGGAGTTTTGGCTGTGAGGCTTAGTGAGTACCGTTGCTTGCAACGAAGAAGATCCGTGAGATCTGTGAGATCCGTGTGCGACTTAAATACCATCCGTAAATATGATACTTAGGCATCGTAACTATCTTGTTTACGGCCGGGGGGTAACTAGGGTGAGTAGGAAATCGCTTTTTCTGGGAGTCTATATATATACTATATCTTTCCTATAGTAAACGAACCTTTACATAAGGAAACTCTTAGAAAGTACTCTCCCCTTACTTACCCTACCCACCCGTAGAAGGGCAGGTCGGGGGCGGTATCCTGCTGCGAATAGTCATCCTCTGCTCTTGGCGATGAAGTCGGTGAAGGGTGAACCTCGATGCCAACCTTTAGCGTTAATAATGTGTTAAAAACACCCCATAACCCATTATAATAGAGATTCTTATATTTCTAGCATGCGCTGTATATACAAAGTTCTTTTTACTAGGGTTCACCCCAGAGCCGAAAAGGTGAATGCTTGGGGCAAGTGTTCACCCCGCTGTTCACCATTTGGTAACTATCGACAAAGATACGACAAAAGGCTTCCTGTTTTATTTCAAGCAATGTTCGTTCATTGGCATTGGGGTTGTTGCATTATCCACTTCCTGTAAGAGGGTGTGTCATAAGTCTGGATAATAGTTGGTGTATAACAGTTGACTACCGCATGCACAACAGGTGTTGTGCATGCGCATATCAGCTGTTATGCAAGCGCACAACAGCTGTTGTGCGACCGAAGATACTGACTGTCTCAACAACATATCCTATCTCTTCCAACAACTTATTCTGTCTCTTCCAACAACATATCCTATCTCTTCAAGCAACATATTCTATCTCTTTCAACAAATAGAAGAGGGTGAATCATAAACTTATGACACATCCTCTTTCAATTTGACTTGAATAGAACGCAAACCAGCGTTTTACATGGTAAAGGTCTTGAAAATCCCTCACTCTGAGGAATTTCCGAACGCATATCAAGGCTAAGCCTAACTACAACCTTTGCACCCCACTTGTATTGTTTCTGCTTCTCGCAAATGTCCTCGCCCAAACTCCAGTAGAATTTGAGCATTTCCGTATTCACTTTGACAGCAGCTTTAAGTTGTGCCATGCGGAAACGTTTCTTCAGGTCAGACAATCACTTCACATAGTTCTTGTCTGCCATGAAGGAGTCGCTATTCACGAACTGCGGTATATTATCTTTATTTTTCATATCATTACCTTTTTTGAAATCCTTAGTTTCCTTTATATCAGAAAGTGTTGCTTCAATGTCTTCTATTGTGGGCAACTGGCTCTGTATGTTTTCAGGCATGAGCTTAGACATCCTTCTTGTAATTGTGCAACAAGTTATTGCACATTTACTTCGTCTAATTTGGAAACAGCTTGTTGTCAAATTGTAAGTTGCTCATTATAAAACTGATACCATTGTCTGATATACTTCAAGTTTCTGTATGAAAGCCCTTTCATATCTGGGAACTCTGCCACAACTTGTGGAAAGTTTACTCTAACAATCCCAACTCTTTCAGATAGCCCTCAATCTCCTTGTCAAGGTCAGCACGTTTGGCCTCCAGGTCCTTGATTGCCACGTAGTTTGTTTGCAACTTCTCAAAGTTTGTCAAGAAATTTCTGTTGTAATTCTTCGCTCATATCGTTATTTCTTTTTTATATTCAATGATTCACTGACATTGATATATTTTTCGTCTTTATCTGTTATATACTGATGGCTGTACTTTCCTTTTCCCTCATTTAGGATTATTACACCATTCCAAAAGGATGTCGGACTTATGGCATAGCTTGGGTCTAAACAGAATATTTTCTTGACACCGTCTTTTTGTTCTTCATACCCAATAGCAAGTACAGCATGAGCGCCACCTTTAAAAGACAGAGCGGTAATCAAAGGCGTGTCGCTATCTATTGCAGTCCTAAGTTCTTCTACAAAAGAAGTTTGGTCTGATAAAGATGCTGTATATTGAAGAGGCGAAGATGTAACCTCTTTAGCAAAAGAATGGGATAGCTTTTCTTTTATTTCGGAAAAATAAAATCCATCACGGCACAGTCCTTCTGTCACAAAGAACTCTTTGAAGAGTCTCCCTTTTGCGGTATTTCCCTTAAATGTTGTTTTCAAGTTGACAATTTGATTACGAGTAAGAACCTTTAGTATGAGCAGGTTCATCATCATGGAATATACGGCACAAGCCCCATCCATTTCTCCTTGTTGTAAATGGACAGGTTGCCACTTGCGGTTAAATACACTAACACCCGAAGCCGTTATATCTAAATCTTTAATAATCTTAATCATTGTCGCTTTGTTATATATCTAAATCTTTTGTAATCTTAATCATTGTCACTTTGTTATTCCCAACTGAATGTCCTTATTATAGAACGCAGTTTCTTTGCCTTTTCAAAACATTGTGTCCACAAAGACACAGCAAGTTATGTTTCGAGTTACTCGAAACCTTTTGGGTTACTCCCAAAAGAACTTGCCTGTCGGTGATTTGTTCCTCCGTAGTCGGACAATTAAGATGGAAAGAACATATAAAAA